>Ga0075112_1001027_pt1 | contig 9961 bp, 10 predicted proteins | sample AntAceMetag02UKF_FD_69783 | JGI IMG/M metagenome (GOLD analysis project Ga0075112, IMG submission 69783) | Saline lake microbial communities from Ace Lake, Antarctica - Antarctic Ace Lake Metagenome 02UKF | ecosystem: Environmental > Aquatic > Non-marine Saline and Alkaline > Saline | place... | reverse complement strand
GATAACACACCAGAATTAATGTGTTTTTTTCTAATTTCCAATTTCCAGTTTCCAATTTCTCTGCGAAAACGCGAAATCACGAAAGTGTAAACTACTTTTTGGCTTAAATGAAGGATGCCAAAATTTATCTTGATTGTTGTTGTCTGCAACGTCCCTTTGATGATAAATCTTAGCCAAGGGTAGCAGTTGAGGCAGAAGCTATCCTTGTTGTTCTTGCATTGTGTGAGTCTGATTATTTAGAAATCATTTCATCAGACGCCTTATTATTGGAAATTAATCAGATCCCCGATCAGGTTCGTAAAGAAGATGCTCTGAAAGTTCTTAACCTTGCTAAAAAGACCGTTGCGCTAACATCTGAAATTGAAACGTTGGCAAGGGAGTTTGGGGGTTATGGCATAAAAACACTTGACGCTTTGCATCTTTTTCAAGAGTTGATTATTTTTGTACATGTGATGATAAATTTTTGAGGAAAACCAAGAGCTTGAGTAAATTAAATACCAAGGTGGCATCTCCCACTGAATTGGTGATGGGGTTATACATATGAAAACAACAACACGGCCCATATCTGAAATTAACCGACAAGCTACTCACATTCTATTCAAAGAAATGGGTGTGGTTGAAACCATCCGTTTTTTGAATCAATTTTCGGTAGGCCAAGGCGACTATACAAAAGATCGTGGGAAATGGCTGGATAAAATATCCATGGATGATGCAATCGCTCAAATAAAATCCAGTAAAAAAGCTGCCCAACCAAACGCTGCACCAGAAGCCTGATAGTCCTGCGGTCCCTGCGGGGGCCGGAGGAGGCGCTGGTGAGCTTAATGTTGAGACGGACAAAGCACAGCAAAAGCTACAGCGGCAAGTTGATGATAGCCCTTATCCCTCTTTCCTCGGGCCTGTTAACAATCCGTTGCACGTATACAAGATAGTGAACTCAATATTCAAAACCAACTACCGAATATTGATCAAACAATTACAACAATTCTAAGAAAGAGAAAAAAATGAAAAAATCTATTTTTTCAGTATTTATATTCGGAATATTTTTATTTCTTCCGATAATGCTTTTAGCAGAACCCGGGCAAAGATTTAATATTGATGGTTATTCTTTGCACATCAGCGCTACAAAATTGAGCAGCAAATTAGTCGTGACAGGCTTAGTTAAAGGGGGAGACAGCTGTAAAAATTTACAAATTTATTGTTACCTCATAGATGAAAACAATAGAACTGATAGAGTCGTTGCTGTAATAAAAAATTATAGTCATACAAAAAAATCCTCTCTAAAGAAAAATTTAGTAAATAATGGCGGTAGACGATGGAAAGTCTCAGATGTCGAAATCTATAAATAAACTTTAAATAAAACCGGATCGAGCCCGGGCTTGGCCTGCACCAAGATCATACAAATTTTCTCAACCGCGAGATTTATATCCCTTCTCTGGAGCGAATTTGTGTATAAATATATTGAGCCTGCGGCCCATAAATGATAATGAATAACCAGGCACAGGAGCAAAAGGGCTATTTGCGTAAAGTCAAAAAAATATATACTGTAATACTGGATAAAATGATTCCCCTGGAATGCCAAGAGGAAGACGGAATTGCCTATTGGCGGGAACGCATTCTGTTTTCCATTCTCTTTTCCGGTCTGGTTCTGGGACTTGGTGTCATTATTTCGGTCATTCCCATGATGGTCAAGAATAACCACTGGAATCTGGTGTTTTTTGACAGTTTATTCTGGATCATGGGTTTTATCCTGTTTATCCTGCCCCGTATCGGTTTCAAAGTCAGGGCTGTCATTTCCCTATTGATCATATACGGTCTGGGCCTTGCGATCATTTACTCTGTCGGCCTTTTCAGCGGCGGGCCGGCCTGGCTGTTCTGTTTTGCCGTTATTGCAGGGGTCTTGCTGGGATCGAAAGCGGCAGTTGTGGCTATCTGTGTTAATGCCATTACCCTGTTTGTTCTCTTTTTTTTGATAACAACCAAATATTGGGATACTTCATTTCCCTTTTTCATGTCAGATCAGCTGATGGTGATCGCCGGCATCAATTTTATTTTTTTAAATGCCCTGTCTGCCATTTCAGTCTCGGTACTGGTGAAAGGACTCACTCGCCTTCATAAAAAAGAAAAAAACCTGTCTATATCCTTAAGCCGGGAAAAAATTAAACTTACCGATGCTAAGACCCGACTCGAAAACGAAATCAAAGAGCGGCAACTGGCTGAACAGGAAAAAATAAAAGCCAGGAAAATCGCCGGAGATCAGGAGAAACTGGCTCTGGTGGGTCAGGTAGCAGGGAAGATGGCCCATGATTTCAACAATATCCTGGGCATCATCATGGGCAATACGGAGATTTCACTTCTTGACTGCCGGGAACCGGAAATAAAAAAGACCCTGGAGCTGATTTTTGAGCAGACCATTCGTGGAAAAAATTTAACAAGGAACCTGGTGGCCTTTGCCAAAAGCCATGAACTCAAGCAGGAATTTTTCAGACTGGATGAAAAAATTGATATGGTTCTCAGTCTGCTGACAAAAGATCTGAAGGGAATTGAACTCATAAAGGAGAATGCGCCTGATATCCCTGATTTACTGGCAGATTCCGGAATGATAGAACATGCACTGGTGAACCTGCTGCAAAACTCTATCCATGCAGTCGGCAGGGTCGAGCACCCAAGAATCATTGTGAGGTCATTCAGTTCAGATGATCGGATCTGTTTTGAAATAGAAGATAACGGATGCGGTATCCTTGAAGAACATCTGGAAGCCATTTTTGAACCATCCTTTACCCTGAAAGGAAGCGGGGATATAACCGGTTCCTACAAACCGGATATCAAGGGAACCGGCTATGGCATGTCAAACGTTAAAAAGTACATTGACCAGCACCGGGGTGACATCTCAGTAGAATCAACATTCAGAGCGGGAACAAAAGTCACCCTCTCCCTGCCGGTTATTCAAAAAGAATTGACCAGCCAGGAAAAAATAAAAATTCAAAAAGAGACTCACCACTGCGGGAAAAACATCCTTTTAGTTGAAGATGAGTCAGCCATATCCATGGTCCAAAACACATTACTGACCCAGGCACCCTGCCACCACACAGTGGATATCGCCGCTAACGGGCAGGCGGCAATGGAACTGTTTGACAAAAACAACTATGATTTTATCAGCCTGGATTTTGTCCTCACAGGAAAAATAAACGGCATGGAAGTATACGCGCACATCCGGGAAACAGATAAAACTATTCCCATCCTTTTTGTTTCGGGGAATCTGGAATTTTTGGAATCCATCAAGGCATTAAAACAAAAAGACGCCTATATTGACCATCTGCCCAAGCCCTGCCAGAACAAGGATTATGTCAGCGGTGTCAACAGGTTGCTGGACATGTGCGGGGCCGTCCCGGAGTGCTTATCCTGAAAAACCTATTTGATATCCTGACGACTGAAGTCCAGGTATTAAGAAAAGCCGATGAATCAAGGACTGCATTTCTGTATCAAAAGAAACCGATGGAGGAATTCACCAACTCATTAAAAACTGCCTGCAGGAAAGCAAACATTATCTATGATCACAAGATAAAGGGAGGTTTTACTTTCCACGACCTGATACATACGTTTGTAACAAATGCAAGTAAGAGCGGGGTTCCAGACAGTGTGGTCATAGCACTTGTTGGTCACACTACACGTAAAATGTTTGACAGGTACAATTTAGTAGGTGAAGAAACTAAGCGTGCTGCAATAAATCGGTTTGAAAATTCTCTGCCAAGTGTTGACCAAACCGTTGAGCAAAGCCAGGATAAAAATTCTCTCACCGAGTAACTAATAGACGTAAAAATTTGTTTTATTTATGTTTTTGTACTTTAAAAATTGATCGAAAACCCTACCACCACATGGGAACTGCATCCAGCCGTTTGCCACCAAAATCCACAGAGCCGAAAGATTGGACCCGATAGCCACCATCCAGGAATAGTTGGACCAGTTGGTACCGAATTCAAATTCCAGGATAATCCCAGTTGCCACTCCGATGGCAAAATTGATCCCGAAGAGAATCATCCAGAATTTGGTGACCTTTTTCCACTCCTCATTTCCCGTTTTCACGTAAATACTTTCAAAGAAGGCGATCAGGAAAGAAAGCTCCAATGTAAGCGGAACAAAGATCCAGTGATACATGGCGGTCATGGCAGAGTGAAGGCCTGCCCACCATTGCCGTTCGCACTCTATTTTGAGATCGGTCGATGTTACTATCCCTCTATACTTGTGAACAATTCTCCTGATAGTTAGGCGAGGCAGGCGGGCGTCAGCCTTTTATAAAAAACCTTTACAGGCAAACTCCCCTAAGTGTCAGGAAGAATAACCATCGACAAAAAACGTCTCACCATGGCGCAGATTCACAAAGCATTCTGAAAGGCCTTGCTTCTCTAATTCCTCTTGAATCTGGATTGGTGGAAAAAAGACCGGCTCATCTCCAAGACGAAACGTCCCCCAATGCGTGATAATCAGACGCTTCGCACCCAGTTGTTGAAATGCTTTTACTGTCTCAGCGGGGTTCATGTGACTGTCGCGCATGAACCACCGAGGTTCATAGGCGCCGAGACTGAGAATAGCCACATCAATATCGAACTCTTCTCCAATTTCCCGAAAGCCGTCGAAATAGGCGGTATCGCCTGAGATGAAGACAGTAGGGCCGGATGCGGTTTTAATCAAAAATGCCCCCCACAAAGACCTGTTAGGTCCAACAAGGGGGTTTCGCATTGTCCAGTGCTTGCAGGGAAGAAGCGTGATTTCCCGGTCGCCCTGTTTTATTGTTTCAAACCAGTCCAACTGCCTGTGTTTATGCATTCCCAGTTCTTCGAAAATGTCAGCATAGCCGAGAGGCGTTATTACGGTGGTATCCTTATCAAATGTTTCAAGAGAATCCCTGTCCAAGTGATCATAATGACCATGGGTTACCAGGACAAGATCCGCTTTCGGTATTTCTTTCGGGTCTGTTTTCAGGGGAGTAAAGTCTGTGAAAAGAAAGGAGAGGTTGAAAAAGATCGGGTCAATGTAGATATGGAACCCCTGGTCATTTATCATTACGCAGGAATGCTTGACAAATGTGATGGAAAGACGTTTCTGATTTTTTTCGGGTCCCCGGCCAATGCTCACGGGAGTTACACGCTCCTGCTCGTAGAATTCCCGGAAAGGGTTTTCGGAAAAAAGTTTCCAGCGAAGGAAATTCCATGGGCCTTTGGCGCCGGCTGATCCAAACGGGTTTATAAAGACATCTCCATTATGGTGGATTTTTTTTAACGCCATTTCACGCAGAGTTAATTTCATTGTGTTGGTTTCCGAAATTGGAGAGGTTGTCTCTCCCCTGGATCGTCCGAAGAAAGAAAAGGTGGAAAAAAAGGAGAGAGCAAAAACCATTTTGCTCCACGAAAAAAGTTTTTTCATGAAAAAACGACGGTTCATTGTACGCTTTCCAGATTGATTTATTCTCGTTACTCGTTACTTGTTGCTGGTTGCTGGTCGCTAAACGAATAGGGTGTACAAGATCCTTCGTTTAAGCCAAGAGGTAGTGTACTCTTTCGTGATTTCGTGTTTTCGCAGAGAAATTGGAAACTCGAAATTGGAAATTGGGGAAAAAACAAGGTCCAATGTGTTATCGAGTTTCAAATTTCGAATTTCCAGTTTCGGCATCCGATTATCCGTTTCGACGTCCGACTGCAAACCGGAAAATGCAACTTCATTTCGAAAAAAAGTGTAAACTTGTACGTAAAGAATGCCAAGTGTACCCTATTTTTTTACTCATGTGAAGGATTCCTTCGTTGAATCAGAAATTCTCATTACGGGGCCCCATTCATTTCCGAATGCTGTGTGAGTGGCATTTTGCCACGATTTTTCGAGGCTATAAGCCTCTCTCACAGTTATGTTTTAAAAATGAGAATTGCTGTCGTTGAATCGGGAATTGACATGGGGAAAGCTTTGGCTTACTCTCCGCTTTCAGGAACTACCATCAAAGAAAGGGGACTATCCATGGGCAAGAGAGGAAGCGGCGTGCTGCTTCACATCACATCATTGCCGTCCATTCACGGCGTAGGCGATTTCGGCCCTGAAGCATACCGATTTGCCGACTTCTTAGAAGATGCCGACCAGGCCCTGTGGCAAATTCTACCTCTGAATCCCACCGACAACGCCTGCGGGAATTCACCCTATTTCAGTAGCTCATCCTTTGCGATGGACCCGATTTTCATCAGTCTTGAAAAGCTGTCCAATCAAGGGTTGCTTAGCGGTTCGGACTTCGGACTGTGGCCCGGTTTTTCTTCAGGAACAGCAGATTATGATCATGCGATACAGTACAAGATGCAAATGCTGAAAAAAGCGCATGAAAACTTCAAAAGATCCGATGGCAATCCGGAATATGAGGATTTCTGCCGGGAGAATTCCCTTTGGCTTCACGATTTCGCCCTTTTCTCAGCCCTGAAAAAGAAATTTAATGGAGAAGCATGGAACCGGTGGCCAAAGCCCATAAGAAACAGAAATCCCGAGGTCCTGGCGGAAGCAGAAGATGCACTGCAAACTGTTATGGAAGCAGAGAAATTCTACCAGTACCTCCTTTTGACCCAATGGCTTGAACTGAAGTCGTACTGCAATAAAAAAGGGATAAAGATCATAGGAGATCTCCCCATCTATGTGAGCTATGACAGCTGTGATGTCTGGAGCAATCATCCTATTTTCAAGCTGGACGAGGATAAGATGCCCTGTGCCGTCTCGGGGGTTCCTCCTGATTATTTCAGTAAAACCGGTCAATTATGGAACAATCCGGTCTACAGGTGGGATGTTTTGCGCAAAACCGGGTACAACTGGTGGGTCAGGAGGATGGCCCATACACTCCATTGCTATGATCTTGTGCGAATTGACCATTTCAGGGGGCTCGTGAAGTACTGGGAGATTCCTGCCGGTGAAAAAACGGCCTTGAACGGAAAATGGGCGCCTGTTCCCTCCCAGGATTTTTTCAATACCCTGTTGAAACATTTTCCGGATTTTCCGGTAATTGCGGAAGATCTTGGGGTCATCACACCGGATGTAATAGAAATCATGGAAGAGTTTAAGTTTCCAGGCATGAAAGTATTGATTTTTGCCTTTGGGGAGGATGATCCCATGCATCCCTATCTCCCCCATACCTACACAAGGGATTGTGTTGCTTATACGGGGACCCATGACAACAATACGCTGATGGGTTGGTTCAAAAAAGAAGCCGGCGAGCAGGAAAAACAGAGACTGTTCCGCTACCTCTACAAAAAAAACCCGGTAGAGAAATTGAACTGGGAACTCATCAGGTTGCTGATGATGTCGGTTGCGGATACGGTTATTATTCCCATGCAGGATATCCTGGGGCTTGGCGAAGAAGCAAGGATGAATCAACCGGCAGTGGCTTCCGGAAACTGGGCATGGAGGCTTCTGCCGGATCAGATAACCTCTGCGGTCATAGGTCGGCTCAGCACATTGACAAAGATCTATGGACGGACTTGATTAAAGGGCTGTCAGATAGTTTGCCAATGCCCGCCTCAGAGCCTGGATGATGTTGTCGAAGGCTTTGCCACGTGGCTTCCTGTGATCGCGTCTCAGGTCAGCAAATATCTGTTTCCGAAGGGCTAGAGATATTTCCATCTGTACACCTATATCCGAAAGACTCCGGTTGCATATATTGTCAGGGTGAAGGCCCGGAAACCGGGGGTCTTCTCCTACCTGGATACCGGTTTCTTCCAGGCTGTTTCGTATCTCTTCCCGCAAAACTCCGTCTTTTCCTCCCAGATAGATGATCGGTTTATCGTCTCTGCATCCATGGATAGCGAGAATCGAACGGGCTTTTTTCGCAAGCTTCAGCCCGATCGGTTCATCAAAACGGGTGCTCGTGATATGCAGGACGTTATTCCCTCCATTTTTCAGGCCTTCAAAGCCATAAAAGCTGTATTCTTTTCCCGCAACGGCCTGGGCCATTTCGGTAGTCCCCGGCTCAATGCAGCCGCCATGAGGGGCGATTATCAGTATTCCTGATTTTCCCTTCCGGAAACGGATCTGATAATCCTCTCCTTCTTTTTCCTTTTCTCTGAGCTGGTTGTAGTTTGTATAGGCCATTACGTTCCCCTGATTCCAGATGAGATAGGTCTTTTGCGCCTCGTATTTATTTTTGCCGAGTGCCTAATACCAGAAAATCAGGGTATTGTGGTAGATATTTTTTTTCTCTTGCCATAAGCGGACAAAATGGCAAGCATCATTACGCAAAAGGTCAGAACCACTGAAATCAGTAGGACATCGTGGTAAGCGGGGGGGATGGATAACCGGAACGCATCCTTTTCATTCATGTTTTCCAGAAGAAACGATTCAAAATATCCTGAGCGCTGGGCAGAGAAAATAGCTCCTGAAAACGCCATGCCCATGGAAATCCCCATTTGTCTTTGGGTGGCAATGAGCGCGGAGGCTGAGCCGAGACGTTCTCTTTCTACCGAGCCCATGATAGTGCTGTTATTGGGAGCTTGAAAACTCCCGACACCAACCCCCAGCAGGACCAGGTCTATGACGATTGTGGAGATTTTGGTCTGAAGATCAAAGTCGAGCATGAGCAGAAAAGCGGTGGCTGTCGCTCCGGCGCCCAAAGTCGAAAGCCAGACTGGCCCGAATCTGTCCGAAAGTGAACCGCTTATGGGATTAACAATCAGTGTGACTACGGACACCACCGCCATCAGGAGGCCCGTTTCGAGGGGACTCAACTGGATTCCTTCCAGCAAGTAGAAGGGCATCACCAGGATGTAAGGGGGAACTGCCAGGAAAAACAGGAACAGACCACCCAGGGAAAGAGTGAAAATCCGGTTTCGAAACAGGGAAATGTCCACAAGAGGGTCAACGACACGCCTTTCCTGGAAAACGAAAAGGACAAGCATGAGAACGCCTCCCCCCACATATAGTAATACAGTCGCCCCTGTGGTTCCGAATTTGTTCAGCCGGCTCAACCCAAAGATCAAAGAGAAAAGACCACAGGAAGAAATAAAGGCGCCTAACAGATCAAGTTTAAATTTCCCCGGATTTCCTGAATCTCTCTTAAGCAGGACAATGGCTAAAATCAACGTGAAGATACACACGGGTACTCGTGCATAAAAAAGGGCGCGCCAGTCCAGCCATTCTAATAAAAAGCCACCGACAATGGGGCCCAAAATAAAACCTGCCGAAACCGACATGCCGAGGAATCCCATTCCTTTTCCCGTTTCAGAAGGCGGAAAGGCTTCCGCGACAATAGCAGTGCCGCAAGAGATGGACATGGCCGCGCCCAGGGCCTGGACAATTCTGGCAATGATCAACTGGTCAATGGTCTGGGTGAAAGCGCAGGCCCCCATACCCAGCGTGAAAATTGCAGTCCCGCAGGCATAGACTCTCTTCCTTCCTGTGAGATCGCTGATCTTGCCCATAATAAGCATCAGGCTGCTGCTCACCAGGATATAGGCAACCGCAACCCACATGACCGTAGCAAGATCGCTTTCAAAAACAAAGACTAATTCTGGAAAGGCAATGGTGGTGATGCTTGCGTCCATGGTGGCCATCATGGTTCCCATGGCGACAGTGATCATAGCTTTCCATTTGTAGTTCATCGGATTCAACGCGGATTAACGTGAAAAGTTTATTTTTGAGTGAGCCCTGAGGACCGAGGTGTCAGGTTTCGGGTGTCAGGTTTCAGGCCGATGACATCAGATTCGCGATTTAAAAAAACCTAACAATACGACATTAAACATAATAAACCGAATACAGTCAAAGTTTTTCCTGACACCTGACACCCGAAACCTACTGTCCGAGCAAAGCCCGTCTGAAACCAAACTTATGTATCACCTAAAAGCTGCAATTAGCGCTTAGCCGTTAGCTATTAGGAATACAATTTCAACCAGTTACTGTGAAATAGGTCAGCATCAAAAAGTGATGCCTCGAATATAGACAGAGGCAATGCAAA
>Ga0075112_1001024_pt1 | contig 9986 bp, 11 predicted proteins | sample AntAceMetag02UKF_FD_69783 | JGI IMG/M metagenome (GOLD analysis project Ga0075112, IMG submission 69783) | Saline lake microbial communities from Ace Lake, Antarctica - Antarctic Ace Lake Metagenome 02UKF | ecosystem: Environmental > Aquatic > Non-marine Saline and Alkaline > Saline | place... | reverse complement strand
GTGGTTTTGTCCTTTTCCCACCCTTTTGAGGGCGTCGGCATGGCGTTGGTAAAGCCCCGGGTATTCGATGTTATGGCAAACGGCAAGAAACAGAATCTCCTGGGCAATCTCAAAGAGACAAAGGTCATGGGACATCCTGCCTGGCAGGTGGATTACGCCATTAAACGGCCCGGCGTTTATATGTTCTACATGGTTCCCAAACCCTACTGGGAACCTGCCGAGGACTGCTTTATCGTTCATTACACCAAAACCGTGGTGACCGCTTTCGGGGACGACGAAGGCTGGGACCGGGAAATCGGCCTCAAGACCGAGATCGTTCCCCTGTCAAAACCCTTCGGCCTTTATGCCGGGAACGTGTTTCAGGGGATTGTAAAACTGGATGGAAAGCCGGTCCCATTCGCCGAGGTTGAAGTGGAGTATTACAACCGGGAAAAGAAAGCCGAGGCGCCCACCGAATACATGATCACCCAAACCATCAAGGCGGACAAAAACGGCGTTTTCACTTATGCCGCGCCAAAGGCCGGCTGGTGGGGTTTTGCCGCCTTGAACGCCTCTGACGAGAAAATGAAACATGAAGGCCAGGAGAAAGACGTGGAACTGGGTGCGGTTATCTGGGTGAAATTCCTTGATTGGAAAGAGAAATAGCATTATTAAGGAGGACAGGGTTGATGAAAAATGAAAAAATCAAAAAACTGGGACTGGGTTTGCTGTTGGCAATCCTGGGAATCTTTTTTCAGGGGAGCAATGGATTTGCCTACGAGATTAACGATAAATTGAGCATTGGGGGCATCATTGCCGGGGTATATCAGTATCAGAGTCTCAGCGATGCCCCTGACTTTGACAGTGAGGGCAGAGGCGCTCTGGTGTTTCAGCCGGAGATAAGCTTTACGCCCACCGACAGTGACGAGGTCTTTGCCAAGTTCGGATTCGGCGCCGGCAACGGTTTGATGGAAGAGGGGCGATCTCCTTTTTTTCTGGCGCCGTGGGCCGCTGACGTGCAGGACGATTATAAAGACATCAACGGCCGGAACCGCGACTATTTGCTCACTGCCTGGTACAAGCACACCTTTACCTTTAGCGAGAGCCACACCCTGGGACTTACGGGCGGCATCATCGACGCAACGGATTACCTGGATGGAAACGCCTTTTCCAATGACGAGTTTACCCAGTTCATGAACCAGGCCCTGGTAAACGGCCCCAACGCCTTCCTGCCCTCCTACGACATCGGTGGGGCCGTAGAGTGGGACATGGGCGTGTTTTCCGTGAAAGGTGTTGCCATGGCAATGGGAACCAATGGTGAAGAAGGCGAATTCGACGAACCCTATAACTTTTACGGAATTCAGTTCGGCTACCATGTGGACTTCGGGTTGGGTGAAGGAAATTACCGCCTGCTCGTGGACACCACCAGCAGTGACTTCAGCAATGTGGCCGGAACCGAAAAAGAGCGGATGAGTTGCACGATAATCTCCTTTGATCAGCAACTGGGGGAAATCCTGGGGGCGTGGCTTCGGTTCGGCCGGTCCCTGGACGATAAGGCGGCCCTTGATTGCAAGGACCTCTATTCTGGAGGATTGAACATCGGCGGTAATCTCTGGGGCCGTGAAAACGACAATATCGGGATCGGTTACGCCCACCTGAGGGGCGGAAATCTGGATTTGGACCACACGGACGTATTTGAGGTCTACGGTCGTTTTGCCCTGAACGATATCTTTGCCGTGACCGGGGACGTCCAGTATATGAAGGATTCCATGAAGGTAGGCGACAGCCCTGAGGGCTGGATTTTCGGGCTGCGCATGACCGCGGAATTTTAGAGTTTATGGAAAACGGCCCAAAACTCTCTCCTCCCGGGCCTATGAGAGGCAAAGCCGTTTCGCCGGTTCCGGTGCAACGGCTCTTGCCTCTCCCTTTTATGAGGATAATGTCATGCATATCTCCGAAGGCGTCCTGTCCGGTCCGGTCCTGGTTTCAGGTATGGTCCTGGCCGCGGCCGGCGTCGCCGTAGGGCTGAAAAAATTGGATTACGACCGTATTCCCCGCGCCGCGATCCTTTCCGCCTCTTTTTTTGTGGCCTCCCTGATCCATGTTCCCGTCGGTCCCTCGAGCGTTCATCTTATCCTCAACGGAATTGTCGGGCTCATCCTCGGATGGGGCGCTTTCCCGGTCATATTGGTGGCCCTGATGCTCCAGGCCATGTTATTTCAGTTCGGAGGCATCACAACCCTTGGGGTCAACACCATGATCATGGCATTGCCGGCCGTTTTCTGCTACTATCTTTTCGGTCGCCTGGTCGGCAAGCGACCCCACATCGCCCTGCCTGCCGCGTTTGCCTGCGGTGCCCTTTCCGTCTTCTTTGGTGCCGTTATGGTGGGCCTGGCGTTGATGTTCACGGAGGAGAACTTTCTCAAGGTCTCTTATCTGGTGGTCATTGCGCACCTTCCCGTGATGATTATAGAGGGGATCATCACCGCGTTTTGCGTGGCATTTCTGAAAAAGGTGCAGCCTGATATGCTCCGCGAGTAGGGGCACGATGCGTCGTGTCCCTGAGGCACGATGCATCGTGCCCCTACCTGTTTGGAGGAAAAGATGCGTTCAAACCGTTTGTCGGGAAATCGTATGTGTTGCAGAAGAGGTTTTCCATTGATGCTTTTCACGATGGTTTTTTTTGTCCTGGCAGGCCCAGCCATGGCCCATAGATGCACTATCTTCGCCTGGGTAGAAGGGGACAGGGTATTCACAGAAAGCAAATTCAGTGGTGGAAAACGGGTCAATCAGGGGGATGTCATCGTCTACGATTCGGAAGGGAACCAGCTCCTGAAGGGGAAAACCGATGACAAGGGAGAATTCTCTTTTGAGGTGCCCAAGAAGACTTCCTTGAAAATTGTCCTTATGGCGGGCATGGGACATGGGGGAGAATGGACCATCCCCGTTAGCGAACTCGGAGATGTGGCCGGGCCACAGACAGAAACAACCCCATCTCAGAAAACCGCCCCGAAAAAGACTGGGAAGCAGCCGGAAGGTTCTCATCTCAGCTCGAACGAAATTCTTCGGCTAACTGCGGTAGAAGAAGCCATTGACAAGAAGCTCAAACCGGTAATGAAAATCCTCGTTGAGTTGCGGGAAAACGGTCCTACCTTTAGAGATATCTTTGGCGGTATCGGCTACATCCTGGGTTTGATGGGCGTTGCAGCCTACTTTAACTATCGTCGCAAATCGGCTGAAATAGACGGGAAGAAAACGGACTGATCTATCCATGTTGCAAGAGCCATTTTCCACGGGGAACTCCCAGATACACCGTCTTGACCCGCGATTCAAGGTGGTTTTCGCAACGGTCTACGCCTTTGTTGTTGCCCTTTCAAACAGTTTTCCGTCCCTGATTGCGGCCCTCGTCTTCTCTTTTGCGCTGGTTGGTTTGTGCCAGCTCGATTTTCTGGAAGTTGCCAAGCGGGTTGCTTTAGTGAACGGTTTTATTATTTTTTTGTGGCTTGTGGTTCCGCTGACCTATGACGGGCAGCCCATTTTCTATTTGGGGCCTTTTGGGGTGAGTCGTGAAGGCGTCCTGGTTTCAGCCCGGATCACACTCAAATCCAATGCCATTCTCCTGGCTTTTATCACCCTGATCGCTTCGAACACGGTTGCCACATTGGGAAGCGCCCTCGGTCGCTTGAGAGTCCCTGAGAAGATCATTTATCTCCTTTTGTTGAACTATCGATATATATTTGTGATGGAGGAAGAGTATCGTCGCCTGCTGAGATCAGCGAGTATCCGTGGCTTTCGGCCGTCTTCGAACCTGCACACCTACAAGACATACGCGTATCTCATCGGCATGCTATTTGTGAGGGCCGCAGACCGCGCGGAACGAGTGTATAAGGCCATGCTTTGCCGCGGGTTTGCTGGGAAATTTTATTCCCTTCACGAGTACTCGTTCTCACGACTCGATTTGATCTGGCTGGTCGTTATGACGATTGCCATTATTGGACTGGAGATCCTGGAATGGGTGAAAATAGCGTGATAATTCAGCTTGAAAACATTTCTTTTTCGTACGCAGGGGGTAAACCCGTGCTGGATGATCTCTGCTTTACCCTCGAAGAAGGGGCAAAATTGGGGCTTATCGGTCATAATGGAAGTGGCAAGACCACCCTGTTGCATATCATCATGGGGCTTCTCAAACCCACATCCGGCACTATCCGGGCCTTTGGAAAACCGGTTGAAACAAAAAAAGATTTCCTTGATGTAAGGCGCAAGATAGGATTCCTGTTCCAGGACGCTGACGACCAGCTCTTCTGCCCGACGGTCCTGGAGGATATTGCCTTCGGTCCGCTCAATTTTGGAAAAAGCCCGACAGAGGCCCGCAAAATGGCCATGGAAACCTTGAAAAGGCTGAATTTAAAAGGCTTTGAGGAGCGTGTGACCCACAAGCTTTCCGGGGGGGAGAAAAAGCTTGTGGCACTTGCAACGGTCCTCGTAATGGAGCCGAAGGCGCTTATCTTGGACGAACCCACCACTGGCCTCGACGAGGACACAAATATTCGAATTTCCACCCTGTTGAACCAGCTCGACATCAGCTATGTCATCGTTTCCCACGAGTACGATTTCTTAGCCCAAACCACCCGGGAAATCTATAGTATGCAAAACGGTCAAATTGTTTATAACGGGGACTCAAACACCCTTCACAGTCATTACCACCAGCATCTGATGGGGAAGATCAGTCACCATCACGAGACACTTGGTTCGCAGACTTGAAAATTGTTTCCTTCCATTCTTCGCATTAAACAACCCGAAAGTTTAGGACATGTCGCAAGATCAAATCTGTTCAAACACGATTTTCCCTTGCGTGTTGTCATAAAGCTTGAGTTTGGCTTTGATTATCTTTTGTTCACCAAAAATGTTGATCAGCTTTACCTCATCGTCCGATATTTCCACCGTATCAACGCTTTCCAGTAACCTTTCTTCCCGCCCGTCTTTTGCGATAAACGCATTCGCTTCACACATGGAAAACCCCCTTTTCAAATTGCTCAGAGTGCCTTTAGGGCGCTGCGCAAACAGTCGTTGCTCTGCGCTATCAATGCCGTCATTTCCCGGATGTATCGCGCACTCTCGTTCTTGCCGGCGGATTCCAGTTCATGGGCAAGGGGCTCGTATTCCTGCAAATGGTCTTCGTTGTGTTTGATCCAGTGCGCGATCCGGATCCTCGTTTTTTCGATATATTCCATAACATCTCCTTTCATTGAAGGCCAAAATGCAAGCAGCCCGTGTTAATCCGTTGTTTTACGCTTCAAATATGATCCTGTGGTTGACCAGGTTCATCCTCTTGAGCCGGCCTTTCACGGTCTTCTGATCCCCGAAAAGTCCCACCAGTCGCCAGGAATCGTCGTCATTCGGCGCCACCAAGTCTACGGATTTCATAATCAATAGCTCTTCATCTCCTTTGTCGAGATACGCATTCGCTTCACACATGTTCCAACACCTCCTTTATTCGAACCACCGCCTTCTGCACCAGATGCGGCAGGGGTTCTCTGGATATACCCACGATCTCAACCCTTTCCTGAGAGAGGGGAATCAGGATCTTTTTTGCCGGGCTTGAGGATAGAGCCTCAGCCATTTTAGGCGTCACTTCTCCCAGCATGGCATTGGCCCACATAATGGCGATAGGGCCAATGATGCAATCAGCCTCCGAGATTCCCTTGCAGACGGCGTTTTCACCGGAGGCCCCTTTGTTGGCCCCTGCTTTGAGCATTTTTGCTGCTGCAATGGCGTTTGTCCCTAAAGCGATCAACCTCACATCTTCGCCCAATGTCTCTTTCAAGTATTTGATCAAGGTAGCGCCGATACCGCCGCCCTGGCCGTCAATCACGCAAATGCGTTTGGTCACGCCTGTGTCCCCTCCGTCTTTTTTCGCCCTTTCCAATAAAGTAAAAAAGCCACGACTGTCCTTATCCCCCTGGGATGAAGTGCCTTCGTGGCTTGGTTGAAAAAATGACGTATCTGTTTTTGGTTTCTGAAGTCAGGCCTTCATGACGCTGACGTTGAATAACGTCTTGTGCCACAATAAGGGTCTGGAAGTCAACAAGAATCATCATCCGGCAGGAGGGGATTTTTTGTTGACAGGGATTCGTTTATCGATATTTCAGAAAGGATGATCCGGAAGGCAAGGGAACATGCTGACCTCTGAAAATTCGATATTGATTTTCAGCGGAGACCCTTTTTCAAACTGCCAGGTTCAGGGAGATCAAATCGCATGACACCTCATGCTTTAATACGAACCCTTATGGAACCAGGGGATACGAACGGGGAGGGCCCCCCCGGTTTTTTATTGTGCAGGCGAAATAATAGTGATAGCTTGATCGTCCATGTACACTGGATTTCTGAATCGGCCAGGGTCCGACCGGCCTTCAGGTGAACAGCGTTTTCTGAGGAAAGCCTATCAGGTTTCCCCCCCATCAAATAGGGAGGCTGCTCGATGCACGATATCAACTATTTCCATGAGCACGAGCTCAAGGGACATGATTTTTTGGGCTGCTGCAAGGACTGCCGCACCAGCCTGAACATCATCAAACCCCACATCCTTGCTTTTGCCGAACGGATCAGGAAATACACCCGAAAGATGCTTGAAGAGCTCTCTCCGGATGAGCTTTACCGGCTCTACCAGATCTTAGACGACCTGGCCCACCTTGATGCGGGGGAACATCTTGCAGGGCTGATCCTTGAAGAGGAGGAGATCAGCTCCGTGCTCCCGGTGATCCGGTCCTATTATTCCACCTTTTTCAGCATACATGAAGAGCATCTCGCAAAGCAGTTGCTCGGTTCCGACAATCCGTGGGAGACCTTGAAAACCTTTCCTCTATACGCCCGGTATGAGGCCTTGGTGAAAAGCCAGATGGAGGCCATGCCCGTTGCGGCCGACTCCGCCAAAGTGGCTACGACGGCCGGACCGGGCAGCAGACTGGTCTTTATTGGATGCGGTCCCGTACCCATGAGCCTGATTCTCATGAACCGTTTCCATGGAACTAAGTCTGTCGGCCTTGAAGGATCTGTTGGAAGTGTTGAATTGGCCAGAAGGGTGATCCAAGCCCTTGGCCTTGAAAAGGGCATTGAAATCGTTCACGGAGATGACGCCTCGCTCCAGGATTTGGACTGGGATGTAGCCCTTGTTGCGGCCCTTGCAGAACCCAAGGCGAGGATCTTTCGAAACCTGCGAAAGATTATCAGAAAAAGAAGATCTGCCCCGGTCATTTACAGGACCTATACCGGGATGCGGGCTGTTCTGTATGAGCCTGTTAAACCCGCAGATATTGAGGGTTTCAAAATCGTTAAAAAGATATTCCCCACAGGCCGGGTCAACAACACAACGGTTTTTGCTGAATTGGACGAATGATGGATATGACATTGGACTCTATCAAGAGCGAATTTCTCCAGATCCATGATTTGCTCGGGGATCTGACAGACGAGCAAATAGGTAAAGAACCGGACCATCTCTATTGCTCTCACTTTGAGAGATTAAACCGCCTGGCCGCAATCCATGTGGAGGATGAGATTGTACAAGGGCTTCTCTCCGATCCGGAAATGCAGGTGGCTGTACCGGTTATCTCCCGTCTGAAAAGGATCAACGCCTTGAGATTGGAGATCAAATGCGCAGAATCGATCATTGCCGATCCCGACCCATGGGCACGGTTAGAACAATTTGTGTATTACCCAAACTACATTGAGTTGGCACGCATGGAATATCGCGGGGCAAAGCTTAATCCACAAGACAGGGTGGTGTTTTTGGGGAGCGGGCCCCTTCCACTGAGCCTTATATGCCTTTACAGGCAGTACGGCATTGAAAGCACAGGGATCGAGCAGACTCCGGAATATGTGGCGCTTTCAGGAAAACTTGTCAAAACACTTGGACTGGACGGGCATATCCGTATTGTTCATGGGGACCACTTCTCCCTGCCAATAAAAGCGCCGTGCAGGCTCGTCATGGTGGGGGCCGACGCATTGCCAAAGGAAGATATCTTCGCCCATCTTGCCAAGGCCCTTTGCCCCGGAGAAATGATTTCTTACCGGATCTATGAAAAGGGTTTGAGGCGCTTTTTAGACGACCAGTCTGTTTTTGATCTCCCCCCGGAATTTTCGGAATGCGCCCGCATCCGGCCACAACCACCTGTGAATAACACCTCGGTGTTCGCGGTTAAAGTCAATTAAGGGCTGACCCCAATTCGTTCCAATTCCTTCTTTCCGATAAAACCTTGAATATCACTCTCTATCCTGGATTTGTAATACCGTACCGCTGAGTCATTGGCCATTATCATATCCAGTTGTCTGGTATGGAGGGTGAGATAACCGAGGATCTTGAGACGCTCTTTCATATATTCCTTTTCATGATGCTCCATGCGGGCAATGAGATTGTCTTCTTTTACCGCCACCCTGAAATCATATTTTTCCAATATCTCCTTTATGAAATGAGCCCTCCTCAGTCGTCTCTGATAGTCGGCGGCTCCCCCCTTGAACTGAAAACCCACATAGTTTTCACTGACCCTGTCACTTACCAATGCCTCCATGGTGGAGAAATGATAACCGAGTCTTGAATTCAGGTTGCAGTAGTTTTTTGAGATCATAAAATAGTTCCGGTCTGCGTACCGGGAACGGACACCAGGGGTCAAGGCAGTGTTCCGGGTTGACCGGAACATAACTGACATAAACCCCTTTCCGTCAAGGGCCGGGGGGCCGTCCCAGGGGACAGCGACAAACCCGTCCCAGAAGGCCAGCATGGGGATGGATGCGATATTGTCGAGCTTAACGTGCTTCCCCTTAACCTCTTCATTAAATCCGTCGTCCAGATTCAGGATCCACCACTGCATGGGGACTTTATAAAAAAGTTGTTTGCTAGAACGTTCGGGAAACTGATGCTCTTTTCCAAATTGGAACATCTCATGCACTGCCTTTTCATGGGAGAAGCGGGTGATATCGTGCAGTGTACGGCAGTTATCGGGTTTGAAATCAGGGTTATCCGGATCCAAGAGATGGAGTGGCACGATGTGGTGTGCGGCGCCCTTCAGGGCCTCATATACGGGACTTCCCTCCATGAGATTTTTAGGTGTTTCCTCGCTTTTCAAGAGGGAATCCACACGCCCCTGGTATACGCTCATCCCCTCTGCATCCACGGTGATCACGTCGCCGTTTACTAACTTGTCCATGAGCCCTTCGACCCCGAAAAGGGCAGGGACCCCAAATTCTCTGGCCACATTGGCCAGATGTCCCACAACGCTCCCCTGGCCTGTTATCACTGCTGCGGCCCGGTTCAACAGGGTGGCCCAGCGGGGCAGGGCTTGAACTGCAACCAGGATGCCTCCTTCCGGAAACCGCAGGGCATCCATATCCTTTTTTATAATAAAGACCGGACCTGAGGCCACTCCCGGACTGGCAGGAACACCGCCCCGTAAAATAACAGGGGCTGGTTCATCATCATCCGGCATCTTAATGTGACGTGTTCGGTGCTCCTCAATCTTCTGCAAGGACCGGCATTGAAGGAGTATGATGGATCCATCCTTTTGGATGGCCCATTCCATATCCTGGGGGGCGCCATAGTAACGCTCCAGCTTCACTGCCACACGCGCCAATTCAAAGGCTTGCTTATCATTCAGGGATGGTAAGGTGCTCTCATTCCCGGTAATCTCCAATCTGCAGACCCCTTCATCGGGGTAACAGACAAATTTCTCCCCCTTAGAAGGGATTTCCCTCTGGATGATCTCCATGGGCTCTTCACGGGAGATGACGAAAAGGTCTACCGGAGCGCTCCCATCAACAACCGATTTGGGAAGTCCCCAGACCGAATTGATGACAATGGCATTATTTCTGAAGTCCATGGGATTTCTGGAATACATTACCCCGCCGCAGATGGCATCAACCATCCCCATGCAACCCACACACATGGCGGCATCTTCATCGCGGATTCCCCGGTTTAAGCGATAGGTCATGGCCGGCAGGCCATATTTGCTGGCAATAAT
>Ga0075112_1001016_pt1 | contig 10092 bp, 6 predicted proteins | sample AntAceMetag02UKF_FD_69783 | JGI IMG/M metagenome (GOLD analysis project Ga0075112, IMG submission 69783) | Saline lake microbial communities from Ace Lake, Antarctica - Antarctic Ace Lake Metagenome 02UKF | ecosystem: Environmental > Aquatic > Non-marine Saline and Alkaline > Saline | place... | reverse complement strand
GACTTCTTGATTGATGATTTGGAATTCCATCTAATTTTTTATCCAGATACCAGTTTGTAAGAGTGTGATTTTTTTCAATTGTATTTAATGCTGGAACAAACTCTGCACCTTTGCAAAATTTTGAAGCAATTACCTCTTCTTTGTTTGTGTAATTTGTTAATCCATTCCAGGAAATAATTTCATTTTTAAAGATATTCATTTGTCTTTCCCAAATGTGTGAATCATCTAGCAGTTTCTTATATTTCCTTTTTTTCTTGCCGTTAATAATTTCAGAATAAATAAATTTCCTGTTAATACTACTTCTGATTTTAGGCAACTTATCAATGACAGATTTTAGTGTCACTTTTTCCTTCTTATCTATAATTTTGGGTATGACATTCAAGTCCTCTCTTATTCCTAACAAGATAACTCGATGTCTTTTTTGCGGAATACCATATTTTTCTGCTTTAATTAAATAATCCTTATCATGTTGAATAACTGAATTAACAAGTGAGTACACTTTGTATTTGGTGTTAGCTGTTTTTTTAAATACCGAGGATGGATTCCTTAAATCCCGCAAAATCCAATTAAATATTTTTTCTCCGTTTATGCTTGCAGATAAAAGTCCTTTTACATTCTCCATAACGAAAACTGCTGGCTGATGTTCTGCAATTATTCTCAGGTATTCTTTATACAAAAAAACCCTATGATCTTCCTCATGGACACCTCCCACACGTGATCTGCCGACAAGAGAGAATGCCTGACATGGTGGCCCACCGATAAGTACCCAGTCTTTTTCCCCTTTTAGAACTTCTTTTATTCTCTGGTCAACTAATGAGGGGGGATACTTAGTGTTACCTAATTCAGCAAGCCAAGCTTCTTTTTTAGCTGCTTCATATTCAATATCAAATTTTTTAAACAACTGGATTTTCTTTTCTTCCCTACTTTTTAATTCAGTTTCTCTTAAAACTGCATAATATTCTTCTGGCAATTCATCTTTTGGAAATTGTCGACAAAAGCTTCGCAATTCAAGTGTCTTATGCGCACTTTCATCCTTTTCAATAGAAAGTTTTATTTCAAAGACTCTTTGCTTCTCCTTTATTATCGAGGAAAATCCTTCAGCCAAGCCACCTGGCCCAGCAAACAAATCTATGACAGGAAGCTTCTTCATTTTTCAATTTCTCTTATTAGCAATTCTAATCTACTTTCAACATTATACTTTAGTTCGCATTCCCAAATTACAATAACCTTCCAATTAGTTTCACTTAATATTTTATAATTTTTCTGATCTCTTTCCTTTGTTTTTTTTATTTTTTCCAACCACCATTCTGTCCTTGTTTTTGGTACAACAAAATATTTACATCCTTCGTGTCCATGCCAAAAACATCCATTAATAAATATTGCTGTTTTAAGTTTTGGCAAAACAATATCCGGTTTACCCGGGAGCTTGGAATAATTCAACCAGTATCTAAATCCATTTTGAAAAAGAAATTTTCGCACAATGATTTCAGGATTTGTACCTTTACCTTTAATCATAGACATATTAAAACTTCTGGTTTTTTTATCATGCACGTCACTCATATATAAAATTTCTTAGAGAGGGAAAGATTGCATTCTTTTGCAAATTTAGGTTCTAGGAAGGCTCGTGCGATTTACAAATGTGTTGCAATTCCATCAATGTCAATTTAGGTAATTATTATTAATCTCTTTCATATTAACTTTTTCATTTCAAATAATCTATTTGAAGGCAATGTTTTTTTAGCATTAGCGGTAACGTCTGAGTATAGTGCATATGCACTATATTTCTCATTTATCTTTTAAGATGAATCATAAAAGATTTTATCAAATTGTTTCTTTCTGTTATTAGTAATTATTTGCACAAAATAATTTTCTCTTAGTAAAACCATAGTCCAAATCATTTCAAAATAGATTGTTCAACAAAATAAAACAAAATTTCCCATATATCAAAATAAATATTATTGGCCAGATTCTATCATTCTATCATTCATTCATTCACAAAAGGCTCACCCGCCCTAAAGCAGGCAAGCCTTAATAATGTGGTACTAAAGCTATCTTTTTACAACTATACCAAGAATTTCAAGTAATTGCGGCTGATCGGCCAAAGCCAATCGGGCTACTTTCACTAATCTTCCTCTCCAAACCAAAAGTTCCTGTAGTTTTTCGTCGCGGATAAGGGTTGAGTTTTGAGCTTCCCCTTTTTCCGACATAAAATTATTGTAATAAGTATCAAGCTTCTTAATATCTTCATATTCGGCAGTAAGTTTTTCGATACTATATCCAAATTCAAGCATTACATTTATCAGGCTATCATCGCCCAATAATGTATCGTACATTGCCCTGGCATCAACACGCCACACATCATAACGTTTTGAACGACTTTTATTAGCGTGCATATCGTTAAGAATCTTAGTATTGCCTTCAAAAGCAATTCGTGCAAACTTTAATGTTCGCATAAAGAATTTTTTGGCAAGCTTCCATTCAAAATAGAATTTGTTGCTGGCCTCATACTGTTCATTGTACTCTAACTTCTGTGTATTCACCATGCCATCCACTTCTATAAACTTGGCCTGGCCTTGTTGCAGTCGTTCGGTAGTGTAGCCGTACTCATTTAACCTTTGGTTTATCACATCATGTGAAATACTGTTAGTGATAAGGATACGAAATTTTTAACCAAAAAGAACCGCCATGTCTTTCAACTCCTTTAAGATTCGGATGATTCCAACTTGGTTCCAATATTTTTTTAATTCTTTATCTTTACTAATGAAATAATTAGGTAAAAGAGGATTGTATTTTTTAGAGTTTGCTAGTAAATATGAAGCAAGTAGATATTGCTCTGAGTAAAATCTGTCGCACATAAATTGTGGATAATCGTAAGGCAGATATATGTCCTGAATATGAACAATCACTCCTTTTGAAAGTTTTAGTAAAACCTCCAAAAAGAAAACAGTTGCATCTGAATTTAGTAGTACCCTGTGAGAATTATCAATACTTCCATCGTTAACAAATATTCTTGTTTTTGTTTTCAATATTACAAATAATATTTCGTCTTACATTGCATCTAAACATTAATATCAATTATTCAAGATTGATTTTATGTTAAATTATATCTTTCATAAATTTATATTAAAAAGGCTATTAAAACTCATCAATTTCCTCAAATTCTATTATCTCTTTATGATTATTTTCATAAGCTTCGCAATCAATTTCAACGGATAGCTCTTTCAAAGGAGGTTCAAAATCACCCATACTATAATGTAGAGTCGAATCGGCATAAACCTTTTTCATATATAAAGCCCAGATCGGTAAAGCCATATTTGCTCCCTGACCTAAGGTAATGGTTCTAAAATGAGCGGCACGATCTTCGCAACCTGTCCAAATGCCGGAAGTAAGGTCGGGAGTAACTCCCATAAACCAACCGTCGGATTGATTTTGAGTTGTACCGGTTTTACCGGCAATGGGATTAGTGAAGCCGTAAGTTAAGCGTAGTCTGATTCCTGTACCGTATTGTGTAACTCCTTTCATCATATCAGCCATCAAGTAAGCTGTTTCTTCACTCATTGCTTCAGTCTGTTTTGGAGAGAATTTATCAATAATATTACCGAATTTGTCTTCAATTTTGGTGATAAATATGGGTTCGATATAAATACCTTTATTTGCAAAAGTATTCATAGCACCAACCATTTCGTATAATGAGATATCAGGTGTACCGAGACAAATTGCCGGAACGGCAGGGATGTAGCTTGTTACTCCCATTTTTTTTGCAATTTGTCGAACTGATTGAGGAGAATATTGTTTCATTAAATATGCCGACACCCAATTCACCGAATTAGCTAATGCCCACTTAAGAGAAACCATTTCATTTTCTTTCTTTTTTGTAGAATTGGCCGGTTCCCATTTTGTACCGTCAGGAAGATCAATACTTTGTTGAACATTTGGAACTTTACTACAAGGAGAATATTCACCGGCCTGCATTGCGAGGGTGTATAAAAATGGTTTGAATGTCGAACCTATTTGTCTTTTACCATATTTCACTGGATCGTATTTGAAAAATTTATAATCGGGCCCACCAACATAAGCTTTGACAAAACCCGTATGTGATTCCATTGACATAAAACCCGAGCGGAGGAAAAATTTATAATATCTAATAGAATCCATTGGAGTCATAATAGTGTCGATTTCACCATCCCACGAAAAAACAGTCATTTCAGTTGGAGTATTAAAAGATAATTCAATAGAATCAAAAGGAATTTCGTTGAGTTTTAATGTTCTGTATCTCTCTGAACGTTTCATTGCCTGTGTCATCAAAAGATTAATGAGAGAATCACTTTCATCTTCTTCGAAAACATAAGGAGCATTAGTAAAATCTTCCCAATGCTTATAAAAATCAGGTTGAAGTGTTTTTCCGAGATGTTCACTTACAGCTTCTTCGGCATATTTTTGCATTCTCGAATCAATGGTTGTATAAATTTTTAAACCGTCTTTATAAAGATTATAAGGAGTCCCGTCAGCTTTAAAGTGCGAACAACACCAATTTTTTAAAGTTGTGCGTAAATATTCTCTGAAGTGCTGTGCAATACCGGTATTATGAGCTTGTAACCTGAAATTTGACATATCAATTTGTATTTCTTTGATCGAATCGCAATCAGGTTTAGAAATATAGCCATATTTGGCCATTTGTGAAATTACAATATTTCTTTTTTTAAATGCATTATTCGGATTTCTGATTGGGTTATATTTGGTTGGAGCATTAACCACACCAACCATTAAGGCTGCTTCTTCGACATTAAGTGAATCAGGAGTTTTATTAAAAAAGGTTTTTGAAGCAGATTTAATTCCAAACGAATGGCTGCCAAAAGGAACCGTATTGAAATACATAGCAATGATTTCTTCTTTTGAATAATTTCGTTCCAGTTTAACAGCAGTTATCCATTCCTTGAATTTTGAAAGAACAAGGTCAAGAGTTGAAGGATTTCTTTCTCTGGGAAAAAGATTTTTCGCAAGTTGTTGTGTGATAGTGCTTCCGCCACCTCTGTCAACATTTAATGCAACACCATAAAAAGTTCTTAACAAAGCCCGATGATCTATGCCTGAATGTTCTTCGAATCGGATATCCTCGGCTGCGAGTAAAGCGTTTATTAAGTTATTTGATAAATCTTGATAATGAACATTTGACCGATTTTCGATATAATAAGTTCCAAGTAGCATGCTATCAGCAGAATAAACTTCTGATGCAAGATTGCTCTTGGGGTTTTCCAATTCTTCGAAAGTCGGCATCGGGCCAAATTGTTCATTTGAAATAATTAAAAAAAGCAATATAATTGAAAATAAGGCTACAAAATAAAGAATCCAGAAACCTAATATATATTTAAAATATTTCCTTCTCAGTTTTTTATTTTTCCCCATCGTTAGATTTATTTATTATCAAAATATATGGCAAATTTGAAATAATTAAATTTTTTATTGACACATTTTTTATTGATTATTTTTTTCAATCCGTATCCCGATATCTGCTATACACCGTAAAATCTCAACTCTCATTGCCTGCTCAAATTCAAAAATATAACTACCCTTTTCTGGAAATACTAAATCGTTTTTTAATAGAATATTGTTTTCTTTGAGTTTACTTAATCCATTTCCTAACCATTTTCCGTTGATGTCGGCAAGAATACATTCAATTGTATCTTTAGAAATGTTACCGTCAGGAAGTTGTGTTGTAATAAACAGATATAAATTACTGTATTTATAGTCTGTTGTATTTCTTATGTTTATAAAAAACTGATTTTGAGAAATTGTATCCGAGATTTCTATTTTAAATGAAACAATTTTGTTTCTATCCCAAGTAGCATTTTCAAATGAACAATTTTCATCGAAAACACGGTTTAAATCACAAGATGACAAAAATAAAATAATCAAAAATGAAATTAATAAGAAAGGCTTAATTGAGAAAAATATTTTCATTAAAAAGCAGCTTTTATAAATAAAGCTAAAATATGCTATTTATTGTTTTTCGAATGATTATTTATGGTAGTTATTTATCAAATCGGGTTAAATCACCTTGTTCAACAGCATCTTGGAAATCAATTTTTGTTTCTTTAACATATTCAAAGTCTTCAAGTTTATCGGGAAATTTACTACGAGAATTCATTTTAATAATTTTTTTAACATTTTCTAAAGGAATTATTAGGGTACACGATGGCTCACTTATATATGAATACCACATTAATTCTTTAAATACATCCATTTTTTGGTAAATTCCTTCTCCTTTTTTAGATTTTAAAATTATTTCGGTATTTGGGAATTTATCTAAAGCTTCCGCATAATTGTCATACTCATAATTCAAACAGCATTTTAGCTTTCCACATTGACCGGCAAGTTTTTGAGGATTTAGTGATAATTGTTGTGTGCGGGCAAAATTGGTAGTAACCGATTTAAAATTTGTATGCCATGTTGAGCAGCATAGTTCTCTTCCACATGATCCAATGCCACCGATCCGGCTTGCTTCCTGCCTGACTCCGATTTGTTTCATTTCTATTCTAACTTTGAATTCTTCGGCTAATAGTTTTATAAGCTCACGAAAGTCAACACGGTCTTCGGCGGTATAATAAAAAATAGCTTTAGTTTTATCGCCCTGATATTCAATATCATTGAATTTCATTTCAAGGTTAAGTTTACTCGCAATTTTTCGGGTTTCAAACATTGTTTTATCTTCAATTTCAACCGCTGCTATCCATTTTTCTATATCAGTCATTCTTGCACGCCTATAAACTTTCTTGATATTTTCAGATTTCGGATCGATAAATTTTTTCTTCATTTGTAATCGGGCAGCCTCTCCGGTTAACGTAACAAAACCCACATCATGTCCAGGCGATGCTTCAACGGCAACAATATCCCCAACAACCAATTCCATTTCAGGAGTTTTGCGGAAAAAACATTTTCTGCTATTTTTAAATCTTACTTCAATACAATCAAATTCATCAAGCTTATTAAGAGGTTTCATTGTCTCTAACCAATCAAAATCGTCTAATTTGCTACATCCGTGACGAAAAACAGTTTCGGAGTTTTCGAACATTTTAGGCGTTTTGCAGCAACCTCTCGAGAAAAATGAATTGTTTTCAGAATCAATATTTTTGTTGTCCATGTATTTTCGTTTTATGGCTCAAAATTACAAATTATATTTTTAGTCATGAAAATAATATTTTTATGAAATTCAGAATTGAAAATTCAGAATTAAGAATTTGGATTTTAAAATAGGTTGACCTCTATAAAAATCAATGAATTTCTCAATTTGTGAGAAAAATCGCTTTTTGTTTTATAAATTCATTAAGGTTTTATCAATATGAAAGTATATTATTTTTTTATTCAAATAATAAATAGAATTCGCCGCTTATCACCTAAAAACTGCCTAATTATAAAACTTGCTTGTTTTACTATAGATGTGATAATACTTTTGCTTAAAAGTAAAATTCAGTTTAACTTGTATGGGGAGATAGATTTTTATTAAAAAAATATTCAAACTTGTGAATTTAATTCAATTAATTTTTACCAATGTATTATAAACCATAGTTTTTGCAGATGTTCATAAACCAAATTTTTGAAGCGGATGATGTGCATGAGCTATAATTATAACATTTATATATATTATGAAAATGTGAACTTATAAAACACATTTTTTAAAAAAAACATAATTTTTTTTTGATTATTCATAAATTTGTATAATTTTGTTACTGTGAAATAGGATTGAAATATTGATAAATTTAATAAACACCTGTAAATCAGGGGTTTGAAGTTTTTAAAAGCAAATACATATACAAAAGAAACAACTTAAATGTAAAATAAAATTAAAAATTAATATAAAATTCAAGAAAATTATTTAGTAACTTAAAACTTTATTTATGAAAAAATTTACAAAAATTGCTGCGGTGCTTATGGTGATATTATTATCATCATTTAGCATGTCTGCACAAACTCTAACCTCAAACCTTGTTTGTGATACTGAGTATCAATCAGGAGAGACAAATGACCTTAGTTTTAATTTGGCCATTTCGACACCTGATTATGATTACGGTTCATATTTCGAGGTTGAGTTGCCTGCGGGTTTTGAATACGTTGCGGCAACACCTATTAATTATGTAGTACCTTATTATGATATAGGTACTCATAAGGTAATCTGGGATGGCTGGTTTTACTATAGCGCTGTTCCCGAAAACTATAATTTCTTTATTACGGTAGATATTGATGGTTCAGTATCTGGTCCTCAAACGGAAAATTACCTTGTAAAGGATTATCTTGGTAATGAATTTCCCGGAGATTATGTTATTTTCGAACAAGCTCAAATACCCGGAAAAATCGAAGGGTATGTAACTTCCGCTTCTACCGGACAAGCAATCCATGGAGCACAAGTAACAGCAACTATTGCCTCAGGAGGTGTAGATTATGACTACATCGCCTATACAAGTGGTAGTGGTCATTATATTATGCAGGGTGTGGTGCCGGGAGTTTATGATCTTCAAGCTATTGCTTCCGGTTATTCCGCTAAGGAAGAACTCGGAGTAACAGTTGACCCTGGTCAAACAACATCAGATATTGATTTTGCATTAGATCCATTGCTCGCTAAATTAGAAGGGTATGTATATGAGGCAGATCAAGATGGGCAGCCAATTCAGGGTGCTACTATTACTGCCGATGGTATCAGAGATGGAGTAACAATTCAGTACATAACCCAATCTGGTCCTGATGGTTTTTACCAAATAACAGATATGGTTGGTGGTTCTTATAATATTACTGCTGAAGCGAATTTTTATGAATCATATACTTATCAAGGATGGAATGTTCCAGCCGGATATACAACATATCTAAACTTCGATCTTTTACCCTCAGGTCCAATACTTATAAGTGCAATACCTGGTATCGAAGAAATTACTTTAATCTGGGAACCAATTCCAGTAGAAAAAACAGGACACTTCGATTTTGGAGGTGGAAATGCTGCCGATCCCGTATGGACAATTTATATTGGTGGAGCTACTGTTAGCGGTGTTGATCTGGTAGCAGGAGATGAAATTGCTATTTACGATGGAGAAACTATGGTTGGTGTAATTGAACTTACCCAAGTTTGTAATCTAACAAATCAATTTGAGAATGCTTTACCGGTATTCCAAACACTTACTGCCGGACCAGGTTATACTCCCGGAAATGAATATTCATTCAAAGCATGGAGTGAAGGTGCTCAGGAAGAATATGATGAATTTGAAATTATATTATCCGATCCTTATGGAGGAGCCTGGACAGGCCTCGTATTCCCAGCGGGTGACGGACAATATAGTATGGTTGAATTAGACTTTGCAGGTGGGCCTCTACCAACATTATTCAATGTTTATTATGAAGATGGTACACTTGTAGTTGGAGATATTGAAGCTTTGACCTATACAGATATGGGTTTAATAGCCGGACAAGAATATTGTTATTATGTAACACAAATTCTTGAAGGCGGAGGAGAATCAGCTGCTTCAAATGTTCTTTGTGCTACAACTTTAGCTCAAATGTACACAGTTACAACAGAGGCTAATCCGCCTGAAGGAGGAACAACCACAGGAGATGGAACTTTTGCAGAAGGAACAATGGTAACTGTAAATGCTTCTCCAAATACAGATTGGGAATTCATTAACTGGACAGTAGATGGAACAGAAGTTTCTATTGAGGCGGAATACACATTTACAATTATGGGTGATATTCTATTAGTAGCTAACTTTGAATACTCTCCACCACCGGAACCATTCTCAATTCCATTCTGTGAATATTGGGATTCAGGTGACTTCGAAACAAATTACTGGACTCCTGACGGTACTAACTGGACAGTTGCAACGACTTTTGGAAATCCTTTACCATCAGCTAAATTTGGCTGGAGCCCACAGGTAACAAATTACTCAATGGCATTAAGCAGTTGGCAATTTGATGCAACTGCATTAACAGAAGTTGAATTAAATTATGACCTCTATTTAAGTAATTATAGTTTAGCAACAATTGAAGGATTATTAGTTGAAGTATATGATGGAGCCGCATGGTATGAAGTTGCAAATTATACTAACGTAAATGGTA
>Ga0075112_1001015_pt1 | contig 10094 bp, 11 predicted proteins | sample AntAceMetag02UKF_FD_69783 | JGI IMG/M metagenome (GOLD analysis project Ga0075112, IMG submission 69783) | Saline lake microbial communities from Ace Lake, Antarctica - Antarctic Ace Lake Metagenome 02UKF | ecosystem: Environmental > Aquatic > Non-marine Saline and Alkaline > Saline | place... | reverse complement strand
TTTAAATGATATAAATTAACTATAATTCTTTAATAAATTCCTTTACATTAATAATTGTATTTATACCTTCAATAGAATTTTTATTAAAAAAACCTATTTCAACACATTCATCACTTGGTGTAAAATCTAAATCTTTAACTTTAACTTCATAAAAAACATTAGACACCCAAGGTCTATTTTTACTTTGAGGTTTATGAGCTGTAATAAAATATTTAGGATTTTTATCTATATGAGTAACTTCTAATCACATTTCTTCTTGTAATTCTCTTTTTATACAAACATTATGTTTTTCTCCATGATCTAATCATCCACCTGGAATATCCCATACTCAATTATCTTCTTTACATAAAAGAAATTCTCATTTTTTATTATATATTAATGCCTTAACACTAATTCTATACCAAGCTTGTTTAACTTCCATATTTTATAAGTTATAAATAAAATTTAATCTTATTAATTTAGTATCTCAAAGAGGTCTGAACATATGTCACATAACGTGAAAGAGCTTATCTGAAGTTTATTTTAAGGAAAAACTATCCAAAATCAAATAGATTTTAGATAGCTGTGTGTTGTCTATTCTAGAGAATATGGAAATAATATAAACGTATATCTCAATATTATTTGCTAGGGGAAATAGTTTCTTCTGAAAGAGTACTTAATATTTCTTCTTTAAGATCTGTAATATTATTAGATTCTAAATATAACTTAGGGTTAATAATTATTCATTTATATAAAAAGTCATTTGTTTCTCCTTCTTTTTTTTGTTCTATAGAAAGAATTATACAGTATTTTCATTTATATTCGAATTCACCACAAAACAATATTTCTGATAAACTTTCAGTTTTATTTAATTTGGGGGAAATTTTCTCAAATAATATCCTGTCTTCATCTCTTATTTCTTCTTTACTATACGCTATACAATAAAACCCCATATGTAAATCATATAATTCTCTTTCATTATCAAGAGGTATAATGTTTTTATCTTTATCCATTATATCTTTGGTATCCAAAAGGCCACTATCTAAAAATAGGGTATCTCTGAAATTAACTCACTCTAGTTCTATTGTTCTTTTCATTACAAAGTATTATTATTTATTTAAAGAAGTTCTTCCAAAGTCTATCAAATATATATTTCAGTTATTGTCTATCATAACATTTCAAGCATGAAAATCTTTATGTGATAATCATTGCTTCTTAAGATAAGTTAATGCTTTTTCTAATCAATTGCTTTTGTCTTGAAGTAGTTTTCGAAGTTCAAATCAAGCTCAATCTATTTTCATCTTTAGAAAAGTTTCTCATACATTATACTTATTGAGTAGTAATTCTTTTAATTGATAATCAGTAAGTGAATCTAAATATTTTGTAGGTTCATTTTTTAGTCTTCATTCAAAATCATTTCTTAAAGATTTACTAATAATGCTTTGTCATTTTATCTTTTCCATAATGATTGTTCATTTTGTATCGTCAGATCACATTCTTACTTCAGGTATTCTAATGTTATTAGGAACTTCTCATGATGTTTTTCAAGATCTTAATGTTTTATAAAATAAGTCGTGAGCCTTATATTCTATCATTAAATCATCTACTTTATCAGAAAATGCTATTTTAATAACAGCATCTTTATTAGGGTGTTTAACTATTATTGCATTGTCTCCATTTCCCAATATATCTTTATTTCTAATATTTCATAATAATTCTTTATAATCTTTTAAACAAGGAAATTTTTTATATAATTTTCCACTTTCTTCAGATAAATCTAAACTTCTTCATAATCATTCCATTTTTATAGGGTCACTCTTTTTTGGTATTTCCATAGGTATTCATTCAGGTGTCATTCAAACTTCATTAGTTCCTAAATTTTTCAAATTTGCAATAAAATCACTTCATTTATTTTTTATCCACTTAATGATTTGTTTATAATTTAAAATTATATCTATAGGTATAATTTCATCTCCACTTCATTTTAAGAAACATTTTCAACTTTCTCTTATTATAAGGAAAATTTGTTGTCATGCAAATTTTTCTAAACTAAATGCAACTCATATTAATCATCAAGCTATAATATCAGTAGGCTCTAAAAAAACTTCGGTTCATCCATATATTATATATTCTTGAAGTTCTTTGTGTAAAACATTCCACTCTTGTTCTGTTTATTCAAAATTTTTAGGAATAGGAAGATTTTCTTTTTCTATTCATGTTTCAAATGTTTGTTCCATTATTTCCACTTCCATTTGATTAATTGTCTCATTTCTTGAATGTTTTTCAAGTTTTCTTTGTAGACTATCTTCTTGCTGTTTTTTTGTATCAGAAAAATCCTGCAAAGATTCTGTTTTTGTATTTGCTTTAGTTTCTACAGTATTTTCATATCTTCTTGAATTTTCAAGATTCAAGATTTATATATATTTTTGAAATAGGTTGTTTCATTATAGTCGTATATTGGGAAAAGTCAAATATTATAATCAAAATTTATAAATTTTGGGCCTTATCATTAAGGTCATATAAATTTAATAATATATTTTCAATTATTTCTATAGCAATTTTTAATTTATTTGAAGGTGGTCTATCTAGTTTATGTAAAGCTTCATTTCATAAAAATCTAAGTTTATGTAAAATAGTAGTTTGTTTTGATGATAATATATTATTTTGATGTAATCAATTTATTTTTCAGTTGAGAGTTTTCGAGTATTTATTTTTTTCATTTACAATAATATTTCCTCATTTAATTCAATTATTTATACAAATTCATTCAATTAATGCTCTTAATCCACCAGCACAAAGAATATTTAATCAATTGTTGAATGAGTTTATTGTTTCTAGATAAATATTTTCAATGTTTTTCGGTATTGTTTTATTTTTTTGTGTTTATGTTGATTTACATTTCTTTTAGGATAAAAGTTTTCTTCAATATCTCTTTTATTAGTACACTCACTGTTTATAGATGTTTCTCTAAAGGAAATTTGATCACATCAATTACATTTTATTATTTGATATATATCGTTACTCCATAATAAATCAGATATTTCTCCTACATTAGCATCTTCAAAATAAATTGTTTCTTCATAATATTCTTTATGATGTTTTAATATTGTATGATTTGTTTCTCATATACAAGTATTGCAATAAAATTTTTGTTTTTTGGTTTCCATATTTATACGTAAAAAGTTAAATAAAAATTTCCTTACCCGAAAGTATATTAGAGATATATGTCAGACAACGTGTAGACCCTTATCTGAAGTCTATTTTACGAAAAAACTATCCAAAATCAAATAGATTTTAGATAGCGGATTGTTAGAAGACCTGTAAGGATTGTAGCAATAGCGAAAAGTGTATTTTCCAAAAAACAATGCTTTCATCTTTGGTGAAATTTATAAGTGTTTGATTTGATTTATTTAGTTCTATTTTCATCATTAGGAATGTATTGAATTCTTTCTATTATTAGATTTACAAAATTTCTTTTATATTCTCTTCTTAATTTAGATAATTCTTGAAATCATAGATGAGGATTTTCTTTTTCTAGTTTATTGAAAAAATTTATTCAAGATTCAGATAAGAGATGTCTAAATGAACTTTTTTCTGATTCATATCTAAGTTCGTTATTATCATCATTATTATCATTATTGAAATTATAATAAGCTTCTATAAAATCCTCTAAATAAGCTAGAAAGTAATTAGTTATAATAATCAATTGATAGTCATCTCAAAATATATCTTTTAGACACTGATTTACTGTTTCAATTTGAGGATAATATTTGAATCTATCATCTAATTTTGTGCTTTCCAATATATTTATAGTTTTCCTAATAGAAGGATCTTTATCTAACATTTCATTGATTTTATCTGCTTTTTCTCAAACTTCATCAGAAATTAGTCATTCTGGTAGGTAGTTTATTCATTCCATGATTATTGTGTATTAAGGGATAAATTTTTTCTAAGTTTTCTAATAAATTGTCAGCTATTTTCTGTTTCATAATAGTAAGAAAAATCATCTATTTTAGATATATTTAATTTAACTTTATCAATATTTTTCTGAACACTATCTAACAATTCTAATAATTTCTTTTTAGTTACTTTATCTCAATTTTCAAGGTATTTTTGATATAATTCATAAGCTTTAATTTTATCTTTACTTAAATTATCACTAAATTCTTTGAAAACGGGTAACTTATTTCATTCTTTCAAGAGTCAACTATCTATTTTTTCTCATAACTCATCATAAAATTCATCTATCATATTTCTTAATTTTTCAACTCCTTCAACTACATTCTTAGTTTCAATAGCAGACTTTACATAAGGTCATTTAGTAGGTAATGCCTCATATTTTTCCACTGTATCATCAATAAATCTAAGTAATTGTTCAGGGTTTTCTATCAATCAAGCATCTTTCAGTAAAATATAAATACTATTCACTCTATTTGCATCTTTCATCTTAATTTTTCCAAGACCAATGCCATTATCTATTTTTCATTCAATTCATCCCATACTACTATTTCCGAACTCATCAAGATAATTCATAACATATCATTGAGATACTCATTTATTATCTAAACTTGGAACTTCTACTATGGTTTCTCATCACTTTTCTATCTTATGAAAAACTATATTTTTCTCCATATATCATAAATTAGTAAGTCATTTACCATCTACTTCAGGAAATAATTCGACTTCTAATCACTCAATTTCATAAGATATATTTAATCTTCATTCGCTAGCTATTCTTTTAATTTCATCAATATTTTCAATTGGAATATGTTTTATCTTACCATTTCAAGATAATTCAAGAAAAGTTAATTTACTAATATCTGAGTTACTTCATATTTCACTAACTATATTATCTACAAATGAAGTCATTTTTTTGGGATTTACAGCTACATCTAAGTCTCATGGTAATATATTATGATTTTTGATCAACATATACATAGCAGCACTACTCATATAAGCATATTGCTCATCTCAAAAAAGTTTATGATTTATTTGAAATGCTTTAATAAACTTATTTATTATAACTAATTCAGCTCATTCTATAGTCTTTCAGGACAGAATAATTGTTTCAGCTTTACCTATAGCTTTCAGAATTCCATTTAATGCGCTTCTTGCCTGCTCAGGAAGATTTTTTATTAAATTTATCATTCATCAACTTTCTATAGTCAATCAAAATCATAATTCAGCTACACCTCATTTTAATCATTTTTTAGCTAAGTTTTTTCAAATAGAAACTAATTTCTTTCATCCAGAAAAGGCTAATCATCATCAAGTCACTACTAATCCAAGTTGTCAAAATGATCTTCATTTTTCATAAGCATTTCCTGTAAACAAATCAGTAATAGAAATTCATAATTGTTTAACTATTTCCTGTAATCATTCTCGAGAAAATAGTTGTTCCATCATATCAATTACAACTCAAATTCATTCTTCATACACAAGATTTATTAATTCTGCATTTCATAAAATAACCTCATCTATAATTCATTTACAAAATTGTCATCACCATCAGTTATTATAAGTTCCTTTATCTATTCATAATCCGTTATAAACTACTTTTTCTACATATTTTAATCTTTCAACTCATTGTAAATTTTCTTTCCCGATTCAAGTTATATCTATGGTTTTGGATTCATTTTCAAAACTATCTAATTCAGTCTTCAGTTCTTCTATAGCTTCTAGATAAAGATTGAGTTCATTATCTCAAATCGACAATATTTTTTCTTCTATTTTAGCAAGAATTTCTTGATGTTCTTCATAAATTAAGGAAGCTTCTTTTCTGAAATCTTCTAATTGTTTGGATGTTCATTGTTCAGAAATTGATGCTAATTTTTTATCTATTTTAGATTTATAAAGTTTATCTAAACTTTTCAATCTAAAAATTATAGTCTTTTCGTCAACTCTGTTATTTTTATCCAAGTTTTTTCACTTGTTTTCTAAATTCTCTGATAGATTTCAAGATTCTAGCATATATTAAAATATGATTTTTATTTAAATATTATCCAAACATTTTATCAAGAAGTTCATCAATGTCTGTGCTATCTTCATCTAAAGTTCTTTCTTCTAGTTTTGATATTTGTCTATGAAATTTTATCTTTTCAAATTCTAAAGTAGAATTAAGTTTTTTTCTTTTGAGTTCACTTTCCTCTCTAATATCTTTAAATCTTGTTTCTGCTAGAATATCAAACAATTTAATTCTTCTTCTTATCCTTTTGTTCATTTTATTATACATATAATTCAAATAAATCAAATTATTTTTAGCGCAAATTTCATCAAAGATATAGTAAATTCATTTTTTGGTAAATATATCCCCTAACGTTGTGGAGATTATCTGAAGTTTAGAATTTAGAAAGAAAAAGAGTAAATTCTAAATTTTAGATATCTTCGTGTTAGGTGTTCTGAATTAATTGCAAAAATGTAGAATGTACAGTTTTTATCAATTTTGTCTCAAAACAAGATATGTTTCGGCTAGGAAAAGAGGTAATAGTCGTGAATTTTGCTAATTTAAATTATTTATTAGGTATATATTGAATTCTTTCTAATAATAAATCTATAAATTTATTTTTATAAGTTATTCTTAATTTAGATAATTCTTGAAATCAAAGATTGGGATTTTGTTCTTCTAATCTTTCAAAAAATTCTATTCAATTATCATGAAGATATGAAGCCATATCACTTCTGTGAAATTCAAATTTTGATTTTAAATCAGGGTTTTCCTTGTCGTTTTGTATACTATTATAAGAATCTACTAATTCTTCTAATGTAAATAAAAATCTATTTCTGATTATTATAAATCTAATATTTTTTCAAAAAACTTCTTCTAAACATTGTTTTATTGTTTCAATTTGAGGAAAATATCTATATTTGTCATTTAATGTTGTACTATCAAGTTCTTCTTTTGATTTTCTTAGAGGTTCAAACTCATACATTTTTTTCATCTGTTTATCAGATTCTTCTCAAATACTTTCATCAATGAATCATTCTGGCATGTATTTCATAGATTCTCACATAATTATTTTTTATTAGAATATAAATTAGTTTTAATTTCTTTGATAAATTCATATGTATTTTGAATTTCGTAATAGTAAGCAAAATCTTCTATTTTTCAAACATTTTCAAGATGTTTATGTAAGTATTTTTCTGTTTTTTGAATCATAAGTTCTGTTTTATTAATACTAAGTTTATTTCAATTTTCAAGGTATTCTTGATAATATTTAAATATTGTTATTCTATTTGTTTTTAATTTTCCACTAAATTGTTTAAAATTTGGTAGTTCTTTCACATTATTTATAGTATTTCTATCTATTTTAATATTTAATTCGTCATAAAATTTTTCTATTGATTTTTTTAATTTCTCAATACCTTGTAATACATTTTTTTCATTAATAGCATTCGCAACATAAGGTCATTTATTAGGTAGTTCATTATATATCTTTACTGTTTCATCTATAAATTTCAATAGTTGTTCAGGGTTTTTTATTAGTCATGCATCTTTTAGTAAGATATAGATATTATTTATTCTATTTGTATCCTTCATTTTAATGCTTCATAGTTTAGTTCCTCAACTTATTTTTGATTCGATTCAATCTATTGTACTATTACCAAACTCATCAAGATAGTTAAGTATATATCATTGAGCAACTCATTTGTTATCAAGGCTTGGAACTTCTACTATGGTTTCTCATCATTTTTTGATTTTATGAGATATTATTGCCTTATCCATATATCATATATTAGTTAATCATTTTCCATCTATTTCAGGAAATAATTCTACTTCAAGTCATTCTATCTTATAAGATATGTTTAATCTTCCATCTTCAGCTACTTTTTTTATCCTATCCATATTATTTATAGGTATTACCTCTGTTTTTCCATTTCATAATAATTCTATAAAAGTTGCTTCTTCCATTTTTGGATTAACCGTTATCTCCTTAGTTATTTTATTTATGAAAGACGACATATTTTTCGGATTTACAGCTACATCCAGGTCTCATGGTAATATATTATGATGTCTCATTAACATATATGTTGCAGCACTACTCATATAGGCATATTGCTCGTTTCATAGTAGTTTATGGTTTACTTCAAATGCTTTTATAAACTTATTTATCATTATTAGTTCACCTCCTTCTATGTATCTACCAGCCATTAAAACTCCTTCCCTTTTTCCTATTCTAGCAAGTATTCCGTTCAAAGTTTTTTTTGCATATTCAGGAAGACTTTTCATGATGTTTGCAAACTCACTTGTTTCTACTATCAATCAAGCTCCTAGTTTACTTGCAGCACTTGCTAATCATTCTTTTGATATATTTTTTCCTATTTTAATTATTTTTTTTCCTCAAGCAAAAGCAAGTCATCCTCCAGTAGTAACTAATCCAAGTTGTCAAAAAGATCTTCATCTTTCATAAGAATTTCATGTAAATAAATCTCATATAGATACTTCAAGTTGATGAGCTACTTCTTTAAGTCACTCCCATGATAAGAGTTGTTTTACCATTTCAAATACAACGTTTTGGAGATTATCTGAAGTTTAGAGTTTAGAAAGAAAAAGAGTAAGTTCTAAATTTTAGATATCTTCGTGTTGTATTCCCTGCAAGGTCGTAGCGGTAGTGGAGAAGTTCAAGGAATAGTTTTGTTTGTAGTTTTTTGGTAGGATTTTATTGTAACTCTTAACTTATGTATTCATTTTTAAAAATGGAAGGGGGATAGGGTGAATTCCATTTTTAAAAATATTATATATATAATATTCTTTTGATTATAACGCTTTAATTGCCTCTTGATCTTCTCATAACTGTTTCTCTATTTCTTTTTGTTTTCTATCTTCTAAGATTTTAAGTTCTGCTAATTTCTCCATAGCTAATTTATACATATTTTCTCATATTAGTTTACTATCATAATAATATTGTATTTCTTCTTCTCATATATAAGAAGTATGTATCTTATATTGCTTTCATTTCCTATTTATATTTATAATTCTATCAGGATATTTAGCGAATCTTGTATCTCATATCTGCTCTAACAACAATCATTGTAATTGCTTATAATGATTCATAAGTTGTTCCTTTGAAATATTTCAATATTGTTTTAATAAAAGTAAGTCTATAAATTTTATTGATTTATCATTTATCATCATCTCCAACAATTTATCCTCTATCTTCAAAGTAGTTTTTTTTGTATTTCATTCAAACACCTTTAATACAAAATCTCTTCAATGCATAAAAGACAAGTCTACCCATATATTAAAATATTCTTCACTATATTTATCTACCTCTTTCTTTTTTCATTGACTATCTATACGATACATATAGTATACTCATTGTTCATCTTTTTCTTCTTTTAATCAAAGTTTTTTACAATAACTTTCAAATTTATCAAATTTTCAAATACTTCATATATTTAAAATTACCGTTCAAGTATTATCAATAAATGAATTAATGTTTTTTTTATTAATGGAAAGAGCAAATACTCAGTTTTTTATTTTTATTAATAAAAAATCCTTAGGTGTCTCCTTATCAAATCACTCTAATAATTTTTCTCTTAATGATATTATTTCTGAGTCAAGTTGTTCAACTTTTTTTCCTTCCATTATTAAGAATACAAAATAAAATTATTTTCTTTCTTTTTGTTTTAGTTCTTCTTTTCTTTTTTCATAATATAAATCAACAATACCAACCAATACCTCTGCTAATTTCATATCTTCATTATTTCAAAACAACTCTTTTATAGCATTTTTCTGTCTTTCTTGTTCTGTCTCTCACTCCATACTATCTTCAATCTTTTCTACTCATCCAAGTAAATATATCATATCATCAAAATCCTTTTTTATTCATTCTCTCACCTTATCTTCATCCCAATTATTTTCCTCCATTCTTAACTTTACAGCTGAAAGAGATAGTACTTTATCTATAAGCTTTTCTCTGTTTGATGTAAATTTTCCATCTATTGATAAATCTTCTGCTCATTGTTTTGTAAGCCCATCTTTTATTATCTTATCTCTTATACTTTCATATTCTTCCATCTGATTTCCAAGTCTGAATAGTTCCGATAAAGGTATAAATCCAGCAAATTGTCCTATACTTTCATAACCTGTATTTGGCGGTTTCTTGTCTCAACTT
>Ga0075112_1001012_pt1 | contig 10123 bp, 12 predicted proteins | sample AntAceMetag02UKF_FD_69783 | JGI IMG/M metagenome (GOLD analysis project Ga0075112, IMG submission 69783) | Saline lake microbial communities from Ace Lake, Antarctica - Antarctic Ace Lake Metagenome 02UKF | ecosystem: Environmental > Aquatic > Non-marine Saline and Alkaline > Saline | place... | reverse complement strand
GAAGGGGATGATAGAAGAATTGTTGCAGGAAGAGTTGAATCTGGAACTATCAAAGTAGGAGATAAAGTTGTTTTCTTACCATCAAATAAACAATCTACAATTAAATCTATTGAAGAATTTAATCATGAACCAAGAAATGAAATTGGAACGGGTTATTCTACTGGCGTTACATTAAATGAACAAATTTATGTTAATAGAGGAGATATCATGTGTAAAAAAGAAGATAAACTTCCTTGTGTTAGCTCTCTTCTTAAAGTAAGTATTTTTTGGATGGGTAGAAATCCAATGACATATAATAAAGAATACAAACTTAAAATTGGAACTGCAAAAATTCCAATGAAACTTAAAGAAATTACAAAAGTGATGGATGCATCTAATTTATCTAATGTTCAAAAAGAAATTATCGAAAGACATGAAGTTGCAGAATGTATTTTAGAATGTTCTGGTTCAATTGCTTTCGATTTATCTTCAGATTTAGAAGCTACAAGCAGATTTGTTATTGTAGATGAATTTGATATTGCAGGAGGAGGAATTATTTCCGAATTTATTGACGATAACCAATCAGAAATTAGAAGTCAAGTTTTCTTAAGAGAAGAAAAATGGGATGTTAGCCAAATTAGTTTCGATGAAAGATCCACCAAATATGGACAAGTTCCTAAATTAATATTTATTACTGGTAAATCTGGTATAGATAAACGAAGTATTGCTAAAACTCTTGAAAAAGAATTATTCAACATGAATAGAAAAGTTTACTTCTTAGGTATTGGAAATTTATTAAGAGGTTTAGATTCAGATGTTGAAAAAGAAACAAGAAAAGAACATATTAGAAGATTAGGAGAAGTATCTCATATATTAATGGATGCAGGATTAATTGTTGTGGCTTGTGCTTCTGATTTGACTTCAGAAGAACTTAAAGAATTACAAACTATCACTTATAGAAAAGAAATGGTAGTTATTCACACTGAAGAACCAGAAGATAAGAGTATTGTTGATTTAGTGATTCATGAAACAGATAGTGTTGATGCAAATGTTGCTAAAATATTAGACTTTTTGAGAGAAAATAAAATTATATTTAGCTTATAAAAATGGATTGAAATTTAATTCACAATTTCATCCAGAGTGAGTAAACAAACGATGACAGAAAATGTAGTGTGGCACAACCACGAAATAACAAAAGAGGACAGAGAAGGTTTACTTAAACAAAAATCCGCCCTTTTATGGTTCACTGGATTATCAGGTAGTGGAAAATCTACAATCGCTTCTGCTTTACAAAATAAATTACATTCTGAAAAAAAATTAACTTATATTTTAGATGGAGATAATGTTAGACACGGTTTAAATTCTGATTTAGGATTTACTGAAAAAGACAGAGTTGAAAATATTAGAAGAATTGGAGAAGTTTCTAAATTATTCGTTGATGCAGGGATTATTACTATGAGTGCCTTTATTTCACCATATCAAAAAGACAGACAAATTGTTAAAGATAAATTAAAATCTAATTTTATTGAAATTTTTGTTAATTGTAATATAAGTGAATGTGAAAAAAGAGACCCAAAAGGACTATATAAAAAAGCAAGAATGGGAGAAATTAAAAATTTCACCGGAATTGATGCACCTTATGAAATTCCAGAAAATCCTAATGTTGAAATTAACACAAGCATTATGTCCATTGAAGAATGTTGTGACTTAATCTATAGCTATCTTCTAGAAAAGAAAATTATATAAATAGAGTAATTTAATTCTTAGTATAATGAACATTTTAATTACAGGTGGAGCAGGTTTCATAGGTAGTCACGTTGCGTCTATTTTATTGAAACGAGGTGATTCTATTGTTATTGTTGATAATTTTAATACTTATTATGATGTTAAATTAAAACGAGATAGAATCAAACAGTTGAAAAAATACAAAAATTTAGAAGTATACAAGGCAGATATTACTGATCTTAAATCTTTAGACCTTATTTTCAAAAAACACAAATTTGACAAAGTATGTCATTTGGCTGCGCAAGCAGGTGTTAGAGATTCTATTGACCACCCTATTAAATATGAAATGTGGAATTGTTTAGGTACCCTTCACATAATGGAAATGTGTGTTAAATATAAAATTAAAAATTTAGTTTATGCATCTTCATCATCAGTTTATGGTGGAAATACAAAAGTTCCTTTCTCTGAAACAGATGATGTTTCTAAACCAATCTCATTATATGCTGCAACTAAAAAATCCAATGAATTATATGCTCATGTGTATAATAAAATTCATGGATTAAAAAGTACTGGATTAAGATTCTTTACTGTTTATGGACCTTTTGGAAGACCAGACATGGCTTTGTTTAAGTTTACAAAGAACATTATGGAAGGAAAGAAAATAGATGTTTACAATAAAGGTAACATGAAAAGAGATTTCACTTATGTTGATGATATTGCCGCAGGAGTTATTGCATCTCTTGATAAAATTCACAATTGTGAAGTTTTTAACTTAGGAAACAATAGAACTGTTACTTTAAAATACTTCATTTCTGAAATTGAAAAAAATGTTGGTAAAAAAGCTAAAAAAAATCTTATGCCAATGCAACCCGGAGATGTTCCAGCTACTTCTGCAGATATTAGAAAAGCTAAGAAAATGTTAGGATTTAAACCTAAAACTAATATTGAAGAAGGGATTAAGAATTTCATAAAGTGGTATAAAGAATATCATGGTATAAAATCTTAATTTTATACTGCAACGAACGAATTTTTATGAAGTGACTATACAAAATAAGATAGTTTTTTATAGCTTCTTTGTTATTTTTCTTTTATGGCTAGATTTTGGAAGGTTGCTAACGATATTATTAAGAATTCAGACATCATCCTGGAAGTATTAGATTCTAGAAATATCACAAATAGCAGAAATAAGGAAATTGAAGATAAGATTAAGTTCGAAAAGAAGTTTTTAGTCTTTGTAGTAAATAAATGTGATTTAGTGGATAGAAGAATTCTTGAAAAAGAAACTAACCAATTAAAGAACTCCATTTTTGTATCTTCTACTAAATATCATGGTTTTAAGATGTTAAAAGAAAGAATTATTATATTAGGTAAAAAACTCGACAAAGTTCCTACTGTAGGAGTTGTTGGATACCCTAATGTGGGTAAAAGTTCTATTATTAACGCCCTTAAAGGGAAACATTCAGCTAAAACATCATCAGAATCAGGATATACTAAAGGGGTTCAAATGATTTCTACTAAGAAATTCTTGCTTATGGATACTCCCGGAGTTATTTCATATCGTGAAAAAGATGAAAATAAGTTAGGAAGTATTGGGGCTATTGATTTTTCTAAAGTTAAAGACCCTGAAGAAGTTGCTCTTGAACTTATTACTAATAACTTAAAATTACTTCAAAGATTTTATAAAATTAAAAAAGATGATGAAGAATTCTTAGAAGAATTAGCTTTGAGTAAAAATCTATTAATAAAGGGTGGAACTCCTGATACTAAAAGATCTGCTAGAAAAATATTACAAGACTGGCAAAAAGGAAATATAAAATAAAAAAAAGAAAGTAGAAATGTTTTATTCTACTACAATTAAACCTTTAATGATTGAATTTCTAAAACCATATTCAAATTCACCAGTTTCTTCTGGTACAAATGAAACAGTTACAGCTCTTCCAACAGGGATTGTTTCTGCTATATCAAAATCTAAAATTTCAAAAATTACTTCTTCATTATTGTTTAAGCTAACTATTTCTAAATTAACTTTAACACCTTTTGAAACTTCAATTCTATCAAAATCCATTCTATCATCAACTAATTTTATAGAATAATTTATTTCTTCTACAACTACACTGTTTTTGTAAGAAATGTCACTTTGTTGAGGATTTACGTTATTTGTTGAACATCCTACTAACAATAATAACATTGCTATTGTAAATAATATTTTCTTCATTGGTATCAACTCCGTATTAGTTATAAAGAATAAAGGTTGTTAATTTATAAAGATTATCGGAGAAATTACATTTGTCATGAATTCATAAAAGAACCATTACCAATAAAAATAGAATTATTTTTGGTTATTATTTTTTCTTAACTTTAACTAATCTAGTAATATAACCAACAATTGTGTTTCTTAATTTGGTACTTCTGATTTCTGCAACATCTTTTATTAGAATTTTATTTTCATCAAAGTTTGCTTTAAACTTATCTGGATGAGCTTCTACTAATTTAGTCGCTGTTCTTTTTGTTAATTGAGTTTTGATTCTTCCCATTTTATCTAATTCTTTGAATTTAGAAGTAATTTATAAAGGTTTTTATTAATTTATATAGAAATCTTACATTTCTTCAGGAACTTGAATATTTAATAATGCTAGACCTTGTTTAATTAATTCCTTTACACAATATACTAAAACCATTCTTGAATCTGTTAATTTTTCATCTTCTGAGATTACTGAACAATTTCCATAGAATGTATTGAACGATCTTGCTAAGTTAACTAAATATTTGGCTAAATGAGATGGTTTATTGTCTTTTGTGATCTTTTCTACTACTTCATCAAACTTAGCTAAAACAGCAATTAATTCAGCTTCTTGCGATTCTTTTAATATTGAGAAGTCTACATCTTCTTTCAATTCTTGATTATATTTTTTTATGATTGAATTACACCTTGCATGAACATACTGTACATAAGGACAAGTGTCACCTTCAAAATCTAATACTTCATCCCAATCAAAAATAATATTATGAAGTCTGTCATTAAACAAATCATTAAAAATTATAGAACCAGTTCCCACTTTTTCTGCCACTTCTTCTTTATTTTCTAAATCAGGATTTTTTTCTTTTATTATGCTAAGTGCTTTTTCTTTTGCTTTATCTAAAACTTCTTCTAAAATTACAACATTTCCTTTTCTTGTTGACATAGCACCTTCTTTGAAACTTAATCTTCCAAATACAACATGTTCAAAGATGTTTTTATTCTTTGAATCATATTGTTCCATTACTTTGAACCATTGTGTAAAATGAAGTGATTGAGCCACATCTGTTGCATAAAGAACTTTGATAGGATTATGTTTATCTAATCTATAAAATCCTGCTGCAATGTCTCTTACACCATATAATGTTGAACCATCTTTCTTTTTTAGTAAACAAGGAGGCATATCTTCTCCAACATCAACTACTAAAGCTCCTTCATCAATTTTTGTTAATTTCTTTTTTTCTAAATTTTTAAGAGCTGAAGGTATTTCTTCTATATATTCTGATTCACCTTTTGTATAACTAAAATTTATTTTTAATCTATCATAAATTCTATCATAATCTTTAACTGAAACTTCTACAAATTTAGCCCAATAAACTAAAGAATCTTTATCTCCTTCTTCTAATTTAGCAAATTCATCTCTTGCTTCTTGTTCTAGTGCAGGATTCTTTTCCATTTCTTCATGAAACTTTACATAAATTTTATTTAGGTCTTTAACGTGTTCAATTTTATCTAATGAACTATATTTTTTGATTCCGGAGATTAATTGACCAAAATTAGTTCCCCAATCACCTAAGTGATTAACTCCTTCTACATCAAAACCTTTGTATCTATAGATATTACATAATGCTTGACCTATTACAGTTGATCTTAAATTATGGATTCCCATATGTTTTGCTACATTTGGAGCAGAATAATCTATTACAATAGTTTTTCCATTTGATTTGATTTTTTTATAGGATTGTGAAAGTATATTGTTTAAAATTTGTTTATTTAATAATGATTTGTCAATGAAGAAGTTTAGGTAAGGTCCTATCGCTTTTATTTCTACATTTTTTATATTTATTTTTTCAGATAATTCTTTTGCAATTTCGACAGGTGCTTTTTTTAGTTTTTTGGATAATGTAAAACAAGGAAATGCAAAATCACCCATTTCTTGATTAGGTGGAACTTCTAGATTTATTTCTATATCTAATTCTTTATTTAATTTCTTTTTGATTAATGATTCAAAATCCATACTATTTAGAAATAAAGTTGTTTTATAAATATTTTCAAATGTCAAAATAAAAATTGCGAAGGGTCCCCCTATATTAATGAATTAGAATTGATAAAGGCTTATTCTTCTTTATTTTCGTCGCCTTCGTCTTTGTTTTCTGAATCTTCGTCTTCAGAATCTTCATCTTCATCATCAGCTTCATCAGCTTCATCATATCCTTTCATAAAAGCATCTTCTTCAGCAGAGATCTCTCCACCATCTACAAACTCTTCTCTCTGGTCTTCAGAGTAAAGATTTTCTTCATGCTCTTCTGGGTGATAATCGTCGTCTTTCATAGTCTTTTTTCCAAATAATTCATTTAAAAATGTTTCTTATTTGTGGTATATACTTTTAAAACCTAGATAATACAAAAGCTTTAAAAATGAAAATCTGTATTGTGTAAAATATGGAATTAAAACAAGTTATTTTAGTAAGGACTGACCTAAAATTAAGTCCTGGAAAGATGGCTGCACAAGTAGCACATGCAGCAGTGTTATGTACTTTAAAGTCCGATAGATTACTTGTAAATGACTGGTTAAGTTCAGGTTCCAAAAAAACAGTTCTTAAAGTTAAAAACGATGCAGAATTATATAAATTTCAGAAAACCGCTAGAGATCATGGAATTAAATGTGAAATGATTACAGATGCGGGCAGAACTGAAATAGCACCAGGTACTGAAACTTGTATGGCAATTGGTCCAGAACAAGAAGAAAAAATAGATCGTATTACAGGCGATTTATCTATGTTCTAATAATCTTTATAAAAAACATTTAATTATTTTTATTTCATGTTTAAAAAAATATATGAATCAATTGGAAACATCTTTTCAGCAAAAGAAGAAGAATATAAAGTAATGACTGAAGAAGAATATGAACAATTTTTAAATAAAGATAAACCTAAAAAGAAAGAAATAATACCTGTCTATACTGCAATAATCCAATTCAAAAGAGTTCTTTTGGTTAAAGAAGAAGGAATTTGGACATTACCTGGTGGAATGCCATACAATCATTCAAATGATGAAAAATTTTTATGTGAAAAAATTTCTGAATATTTTCCTAGAAGTGAACTTGAGATGTTTGTTTTCAATGGGAAATTTGGTTCTAATGATTCCAATGGAAATCATTTAGAATCCTACGTTTACAGGTCTGAATTAAAAGATATTTTAACAGAACCTTCTTCGAAAATTGAAGATTTTACATGGACTCCAGGCATTGATAAAGTTAAACCTTCACACTTAGCTGAATTGGTCATTAGGTCATTACAACAAGATAGAAAAATTAATAATTATATCTAATTCTTTAATTCATGCCTGTGCTACCAAAGCCACCATCACCACGTTCTGTTTCTTCCTACTGCAAACTCAGCAGACCACGTTAACGTATACAATCTAAGGATTGTACTCAGAAATCATTGCATGCCTGTGCTACCAAAGCCACCATCACCACGTTCTGTTTCTTCTAAAGATTCTACTTCTTCTATCATTGCAGATACTACTGGTTGGATTAGCATTTGAGCAATTCGCATATTTTTTTCTATTTGAAATTCTTTATTACTTAAGTTTTTTAGAACTACGCCAACTTCTCCACGATATCCAGAATCTACTACTCCCGCTAATGCATGAATTTCATGTTTTGCAGCCATTCCACTTCTATCCCAAATTAAACCCACATGTTTTTCGGGTATTGCTATCTTAATTCCTGTTTTGACTATCTTCTTTTCACCAGGTGCTAAAACTACATTTTCTGAAGACCTTAAATCAAATCCTGCATCACCTTGTTGAGCATAGCAGACCATATCTACATCTTTACATAATCTTTCTATATTTACTTGCATTTTATTTTAACCTCATCCATATGTGATTCTAACAATTTTTTAAATTCTTCTAATTCTGATTTTGTATATGTTTCTAATTTTTCATATTCTGGATTTAAACACCCACCACCCATATCTGGTCTAAATTGTTGAATCGTATATCTTTTAATTCCATGTAACCAAATTCCAATTTTTGAAATATGAGACTTCTTATGATGTTTAGGTAATACTGTTGTTCTAAATTCATAATCATCTAATGTCCTTATTAAATCAATTGATTTTTGAATATTACTAATATCATCATAATCTGCAATTTCAGAATATTGTAATTTTGTTCCTTTTATGTCCATTGCAACATAATCAACTAAATTTTTATTAATTAAAGTTTCAAGAACTTGGGGATTACTACCATTTGTATCTAATTTAACTAGATAATCCATATCTTTAATCTTTTTAATAAAATCAACTAATTTATTTCCATGCAAAGTTGGTTCGCCACCTGTGATACAAACAGATTCATAAAAATTTGAATTTTTTCTAAGACTATTTAAAATTGATTCATGCCTAATTTTAGAATCATTAAATATTAAATGAGGGTTATGACAATAACCACATCTAAAATTACAACCTAAGGTCGCTATTGTAGCATTTAACTTACCATCAAAATCAGAATAAGTATCATACTCTAACGAATAGATAAACATGTCTCAAGACCACCCACTGCATTTTTACCTTGGAATATTTTAACAGCTTCCACCGCTTTCTTTATATCTTCTGGTTTTCCATTTGGATAAAACATTAAAACAGGTATGTCTGTTAAACCATTGACTGTTTCAAAATTTACTCCTTCTTTTGCATAAAGACCTAACAGCTTCTTTCCTTCTACTCTTTCTTTTCTATCTCCACCGGTAAGATCATATTGAATAAATTCAATTCCTTTTTCTTGCATTGTGTCTACAAGCTTGTGACAAGTATCACAATTTTTCATAATAAATACTTCATAACTCATTTTTCCCCCTATTTACATCACCTTTTCTTCCAAAAATTTCTTTGAATCATATGTTACTCTTTTCCCATATTCTCCATCAACACCTTTTCCTGCATTAAAACTACTTACTGGACGTATATATCCTGTAACTCTTGTATAAACTTCAGCATCAGTTCCACATGTCGGACATTTGAAATGTTCTCCAGACATTCTTCCATGGTCTGGACAAATACTAAACACCGGAGTCAAACTAAAGTAAGGAATTTTTGTTCCCATTGCTTTTTTGATAATCGCCTTTGCTGAGTCTTTTGAAACTGGCTCAGGAATATGCATGTTGAATAAAGTTCCACCAGTATACTTAGATTGTAATTCTTCTTGTAATTCAAGTGCCTCTCCAAGATTTGAAGTATGGTCTACTGGTAACATTGATGAATTAGTTAAGAAAGGTACTTTATCACCTGAAGTGAAAATATCATCTCCATATAATTCTTTATCTTTCTTTGCAAATCTATATGCAGTAGATTCAGCAGGTGCTGCTTCTACATTATATAAGTTAGTAGTTTCATCTGAATATTCATTTGTTTTTTCAACCATGAAATCTAAAACTTTGTTAGCAAATTCATTACCTTCTTTTGTTTCAATACCTTTACCTAGATAATTCATACACATCTCATGCATTCCTACTGTTCCAATTGTAGAAAAATGATTATCAAAATTACCTAAATAAGATTTAGTATATGGAACAAATCCTTTTTCAACACCAGATTCAACAATATCTCTTTTTATTTCTAAAGAATCTCTTGCTAATTCCATTAAATGTTCAAGTTGACTAAAGAATTCTTCTTCAGATTTTCCTTTACAATCATATCCTACTCTATTCATGTTAATACTTACAACACCAATTGAACCTGTATTTGCACCCATAGACCACATTCCACCGGATCTTCTTACATGTTCATTCATTCTAACCTGGTCTAATTGAAGTCTACAACACATTGCTCTAACTTCACTAGAATCTCTTCCCGTACCAACATAGTTTTGGAAATATGGTGCTCCAGTTAAACCTGCAACTTCAAATATTTTATCTGCAATATTCGAGTCCCAATCAAAATCTGAAGTTATACTATATGTTGGAATAGGGAAAGTAAATGGTCTTCCATCTTTATCCCCTTCTACTGATAATTCTAAAAATGCCTCATTAATCAGATTCATTTCTTCTTGGTAATCTCCATATGTCGAACCAATCATATTAGTAAGAGTTTCTCTTCTTTGTTCGATATGTTCATCTACATTAATAGAATCACCAAATTTATCTTCTAATGAATTTCTTTCATTTGCTAATCTCTTC
>Ga0075112_1001002_pt1 | contig 10163 bp, 9 predicted proteins | sample AntAceMetag02UKF_FD_69783 | JGI IMG/M metagenome (GOLD analysis project Ga0075112, IMG submission 69783) | Saline lake microbial communities from Ace Lake, Antarctica - Antarctic Ace Lake Metagenome 02UKF | ecosystem: Environmental > Aquatic > Non-marine Saline and Alkaline > Saline | place... | reverse complement strand
TACATTATATATCTTACAATTTGATTTATATATTAGGAAATTTTACGAACTATTATATAGTTCTACTTAGGTCTTTTTTGCTTGACAAAACCATAAAAATAAATATATAGTCTATATAAAAATAAACATATAATACTAATTTCCTAAATTTACCTTAGTATTCCTATATTTAATGAATCCATTACAAAAAATTATATTCTTTGTTTTTTCCATCTTTTTCGTAACTTGAACAGCATATGTAAATGCATTTCCTAACGAATGTATGATTAGTGGAAACTTTTATATGTTATTTTTAAGTTGGTTAACTCTTATAAATTTTGCATTATATCTGATAACATGAACTAAATATTTAGGATTTGGGACTTTGGGGTTAGTTACAGTCGTGTACGTATATATATCTAGTTATGCACGTAGCAAATGAGCCTGTGTGAATTTTACATATATAGAGACCACCACTATTGTGCCTTTTTTGATATTAAAATCATATACAATATACCAATACATGAAAAGGAGACTAGCTATTTACCAAAAATATGGAGAGAAAATAAATGAAGATATAGCAAATGAAATCATAAAAAATCCAAATTATTCAGGGAAACATAAAATTAGCATACTATCATCACATATAAATACAAGCACTGCCCTACATGGAGATGTTAGTAAAAGTAAAATGGAAGAAGTTATGGAAAGTATAGAAGACTTTACTAATGATTTGATAATAGATCTAGATGGAACTATAGAAAAATCTAATGGAGAAGAAACAATAGCATATCGGGGACAACCTATAAAACACCCAAATCATGCTCAAGTTGCCTGTATGACAATTTTGGAAATGCAGAAAAAACTTGATAGTTTCAATAATAGAAAAACTATTTTACAACTAAAAGTTATTGCTGGTATTAGAACAGACGTAGCAAAAGAAAACCAAATGTGAGAAAAGATAAAAGAAGCTCAAATATTGGAAGAATTGAACGACTATTACAAAACTAATATCCTTATAGGAAAACAAACTGTAAGTAAATTATGAGATAATTTTATTGTTAGACATGTAGATACGATAAACAATAACAAACAATTTAAAAAACTAGAAATACATGAGCTTATATGAGTTATAGATTGAAATATAGATACTCCTTTTGTTCCAGATGAAGCTACTCGTAATATTATAAGTAATCATAAAAAAGCTTTTGAATTATACCAAAAAGGAGATTTCAAGTCAGCCCTAGAATTGTTTGAAACTAATTATAGAGAATACGATGATGTGACTGCATTAGTATTTATAGATAGAATAGAAAAAATGAAAAAAGCTCCAAAAGGATGGGATGGAGTTTTTGAGCTTAATTCTTCTGATAATAATTTAGATATTAATTAAATGATAAATAATTAATAAACTATAAGAAAAAAATAAAGATGTTGCCCTGCAACATCTTTATTTTTTTTCTATTTAATTTAAAATTAACCCTAAAGATTTTAAATCATTAAAACACAAATTTCTTCTAGTCCTGAGAATAGCACTTTCAAAAAACTTTTCTTCTAAACATAGTATTAAAGCAATCTTTCAATCCCACTTTTTTCTTCCCGGGAACAGTAAAGGGAACAATCTCTATTCCTTTCTCTATTGAAAATAACTTAGTTTTTCGTATTATACCTTATAATTAATTTACTAGTAATTTTATAGTCTTTATGCAATTCAAAACTGCGCTATTACAATCTCTCAAAAATCTAAAATCTATGTTTCCCATCATGATAGGAATGCTACTTTTTATATCTCTTCTAAACAATTTACTAAAAGATGTATACCAAGATATATTTACAGGTAATATAATATATGATTCATTTATATGAGCTTTTGCAGGTAGTATAAGTTTTGGTATGCCGGCAACTAGTTATATCATATGATGAGAATTACAAGAAGCTGGAATAAGTCTCATAGCAATTACAGCTTTTATACTAGCTTGGACTACAGTATGAATAGCTATGCTCCCTTTGGAGGCTTCTTTTCTAGGTAAAAAATTCGCTATATATCGCAACTGATTAAATTTTATATTCGCTATCATTATAGCTATTCTGACAGTATTTACATTAAATTTAATCTAATGAAAAAAATATCCTGAAGATACAAGTTTTTTATAGCTGTAGGACTTGTATATATGGTCACAGCAGTATTTAATTTGGAGTTAGTGAAAATATCCTTGATAGATTTTTGACACATATTTACGAAAATATTACGGATAATGAGTTTTGTTCTTTTGGTTATGACTGTAATGAATCTATTTTTGAATTCTAAAAAAAGTAAAAAATATCTTGGTAAATCAAAAGGATGGAAATCACGGGCATTCGCTATCATAGCTGGAATTCTTATATGATGACCTCCTTATATACTCTATCCTATGCTTGGAGAATTGAAAAAACAAGGCATGAACAATGCCTTATTAAGTGTGTTTTTATATAATAGAAATGTAAAGATACCTTTTATACCTATAAGTATCATATATTTTGGAGTAACTTTTACGGTGATTTTGTCTATTTATATTATGTTATTTTCAGTATTGAATGGTGTTATTATGGGAAAATTAGTTAGAGATTAATTTCTTCCAATTTAGATATTTTATATTTTCCTTGAATATTCTAGTTTATTTTAAATCTATATAATAAAAATATAGAAAAATTAAGACCCTAATAATTCTTTAGATTTTTTTTCATACCAAGGTTGATTTTTCAATTCTAATTCATAGATTGGTAATTTTTCTGGATTTGCTACTATATCATATAACATTCATACTTGTTCTTTTACATCTCATACACTTTCTTCAATTAAGTTTTTTACATACATATAATTCTTATTCAAAGTATTTGCTACTTCTTCTGGATTTTCTAAATCTTTTATAGGTTCTAAATTGAAATCTCCTGCTATAGCAACTCTAAGTTTTCATTTTTCATCTACATAAAATGGTTTACCTCTGTGACTCCTTTCTACAGCATTATTTTGAACAACAATAAGTCGTTCTACAGAAGCCTTCATTTTGCCTTCTAAACTAAGATCTACTATTGCATCTACTTTAATTTTAAAGTTATCTAGTTCTACTTTAGCTAATTCTTTATTCTCTCTCATGGAAGTAAGAAATTCTTTTAAATTTCATATAAGATGTCTAATATATTTCGATCTATTTTCTTTCAAGCTAGGACTATTAGTTTTTTTCAAAGCCGCTACTTCTGCTTCTAAATATTCCTGTATATCTGATTCTTCAAATACATCTTTGAATTCCTTTTTCAACTTTAGATATTCATCATCATCATCCAAAATAAAACCTATAACACCAAATGTTATCATCGTATTATTCATTGTATTTATTCCCATTTTTTAATTATTTCATTATAAATGAATTAAGACCCTAATAATTCTTTAGATTTTCTTTCATACCAAGGCTGATTTTTCAATTCTAATTCATATATTGGTAATCTTTCTGGATTTGCTACTATATCATATAACATTCATACTTGTTCTTTTACATCTCATACACTTTCTTTAATTAATTTTTTCACAGATCTATAATTCTCATTCAAAGTATTTGCTACTTCTTCTGGATTTTCTAAATTTCTTATAGGTTGTACATTAAAATCAAAATGAATAGCAGCTTTAAGTTTTCATTTTTCATCTACATAAAATGGTTTACCTATGTAATTCCATTGTACTTCATCTTTTTGAGTAACAATAAGCCGTTCTACTGAAGCCTTCATTTTTCCTTCTAAACTAAGATCCACTACTGCATCTATTTTAGTTTTAAAGTTATCTAATTCTGTTTTAGCTAATTCTTTATTATCTCTAATAGAAGTAAGAAACTCTTTTAAATTTCATATAAGATATTTAATATATTTCGATCTATTTGTTTTCAATCTAGGACTATTAGTCTTTTCCAAAGCAGCTACTTCTGATTCTAAAATTTTCTGCACATCTGATTCTTCAAATACATCTTTGAATTCTTCTTTTAGACTTTGAAATTCATCATCATCATCCAAAAGAGAAATCATAATAGCGGTTGTCATCATCGTATTAGTTGTATTCATTGCATTCATTCTATTCATTGTATTTATCCCCATTTCTAATTGTTTTATTATAAAAAAACTCTAACAAACATTATTATATAGTTTTTATAAACTTTGTCAAAACTTTCTAACAACAGAACCCCTATACTAAGACTAAATACAATTATTTCAAACACCTGAACAAAAATATATTTCAATGACTAACAAGCTAAATAAGGGTCAGGTGAGAGAAAGTACCCTAGGCTATTAATGATGTACTCTTGAGTACTAATTCCTAGTTAGATAAAAGGATAAAAATTGCTTGAAAAAAGGCAAAAAATAGTTATATATATAGGTTATGAGAGAACTTTTTAATTTTTTTGTTATATAAATATATGACTGCAGAATACGGAGCGGCACAGATTAAAGTTTTAGAATGATTAGAGCCTATTAGACAAAGACCAGGTATGTACATAGGGTCTACTGATACAAGAGGGTTACATCATATGATATGGGAAATAGTAGATAATGGTGTAGATGAAGCTATAGCTGGATATTGTAATAATATCACTGTAATCTTTGATAATCATGGACGGGTAACAGTAGTAGATGATGGTAGATGAATACCTACTGGTAAACATCCAAAAACTGGTAAATCAGCATTGGAAACTGTAATGACAGTATTGCATGCAGGTGGTAAGTTTAATAAAGATGTATATAAAATATCAGGTGGTTTGCATGGTGTGGGTGCATCTGTAGTAAATGCCCTGTCTACTGACTTAACAGCTAGAGTCCATAGGGAAGGAAAAATATTTGAACAATCATACAAAATAGGGATACCTACTGGAGAAATAGAAGTTGTATGAAAAAGTGATTATCGTGGTACGATAATAGCTTTCAAATCTGATAAAACTATATTTGATACTACTGTATACAACTGGAATACAATAGCTACAAGATTATTACAAGGTGCATATCTTACTCCAGGTGTAACATTTACTGTAATCAAAGCTGAATCTTTTGATAATAAACCATTATTAGATATAGCAGAAATGGAAGACATTCAGATAGTAAAAAGAAAAAGATTTCATTTCAAATCAGGGATTAAAACATTCCTTAGAAATCTGATGTGAGATAGAAAAATAATATCTAATCAATTCTATCTAGAAAAGGAAGGAGATAATGTTTTATCTGAAATGGCTCTTGCTTATGTAGGAGAAAATAATGATAATATAATTTCTTTTGTAAATAATATACATACTCCTGATGGAGGTAGTCATTTGAATGGATTCAAGGCTTGATTATTAAGAGCTATCAATGAGTTCGCAAAGTGACAAGACTTACTAGACAAGAAAATATGAGATTTACAATTAGGCGATGTAACTAGTTGATTATACGCTATAGTTACTGTGAAAATACCTGAACCTCAATTTGAAGGTCAAACTAAATGAAGACTTGGTAATGCTTATGTGAGAAAAGTAGTAGAAAAGCAAGTATACGAATTTATGAAAAAACAATTATCTAAAGATGAAGATTTAGGTAGAATAATAGTAGAAAGAGTAAAACTTAATGCAAAAGCTAGAGTAGCTGCAAAACTTGCTAGAGAAACTGTAATGAGAAAAAATGTAATCAGTACTTGAGTTCTTCCAGGTAAACTTACTGATTGTAGTAATAAGAAAAGAGAAGGTACTGAATTATATATTGTGGAGGGAAATTCTGCTGGAGGTAGTGCAAAACAAGGTAGAGATAGTTCTTTTCAAGCTATACTTCCATTGAAAGGTAAAATATTGAATACAGAAAAAATTGGTATAGATAAAGTTCTTGCTAATGAAGAAGTGAAATCTCTTATATTAGCACTAGGATGTGGTTTGAAAGAAACTTACAACGAAGAAACATTGAGATATGATAAAATAGTAATCATGACTGATGCAGATGTAGATGGAGCTCATATCAAGACTCTTCTACTTACATTTTTCTATAGATATATGAAACAACTTATAGAAAATGGTCATTTATTTATAGCTGTATCTCCTATATTTAAATTTAAACAAGGGAAGAAAGAAAAATATATCTATCCTCCTGAATATGATTCAGAAGAAGCTATGAAAAGAGTTTGATTCAGTCCTAAAAAAACTACTATCCAAAGATATAAAGGTTTAGGAGAAATGAATCCAAAACAACTTTGGGATACAACTATGGATCCTGAAAAAAGAAAAATGCTACAAGTAACTATAGGAGATGCTACAGAAGCTGATAATATGTTCTCTACATTGATGGGATCAGATGTATTATCTAGAAGACAGTTTATCCTTACTCATGCAAAAAATATAAGAAACTTAGATATATAATATATATTCTTCATTTGATTAATATGAAATTCAATGTGGAACTATTAGTCCTAGAAAATCTAATATTAATTTAATATATAAAACTCAGTATAATTGCTGAGTTTTTTCTTTAGGAAAAAACCTACAAGGAAGACCCCATAGGTTTAGTGAAAATTAAAGAAAACAATTACTACAACAATCCTCTTTCAAAAAGTTGCTCAAAAACTTTTTTGTCATATTTTAAGACATGAGTACCTAACCAATCTGTCAAAAAATCAAGAACAGAAATCTGAATTATACTACTAGCGGTTTCTTTGTCTTTGAATAAATCTCTAGTAAAAACTTGAGTTTTAATTAAGAAATCTCCATGTTTTTTCTTATGAATATCAAACTCAGAATGTTCTTTTAAAAATTTCTCTTCTGTTTTAAAATGTAAATCTGCATAATTAAACATTTTTGTAAGAGTAGAGATTACAGTAGTTGTTTCTTCTATAAGAATAGCAGAGGCAAGCTCATTTCTCAAATCAAACAAACCTTGATGTTGAGTATCTACTATTGAAACCCCTGTATTAAATGAATCATTCCATTCAAGAATTGGTATCATAACTATCTCCTTATATTAAGTCATTATAATATTAAGCTTTTCTCACAAACATGATAATGATTCTTATATATGTATATATATTAAAAACAACTTTTCAACAGCTTTTTAAGGTAAAGTAAAAAAAAGCATCAAAAAGACCTACATTATACTTCTCTCAAAAAAAACTAATGGAAGAAACTCATCTGGTTGCATTTATTACTGTTTCCTTAGCATTCTCCTTTTGAAATTAACTTTTACCCTATACCACTTTCATAAGATCTTTACATATATAGTTAAGTTTGTCAATTTAAATTGTCATTTTAATCTAAATAAGCATAGAAAAAAAATAGTAAATAGATAAAATGATTATTATATTGGTATCAGTTGTAGATTACATGATATATTTATAATATATTTTATGCTTATAATATATAATGAAAAAAATACTGAAAATTATTGTTATAATACTATTTATTATAGGTATAATATATTATACTTTACCTTTTTTTGTAACTGTAAATCTCAAAACAATACCTGAATCTTATAATATATATGATACTAACAAAATCAAAATATGAGAAATTATAAAAGATAATAAATATAGACATATAGAAAGTAAATTAGATGAGATACCAAAGTTTCTATTAGAAGCATTAGTTTTAATGGAAGATAAAACATTCTATAAGAATTCTGGTATAGACTACTCTGCCATAGTTAGAGCTACAATTAGTAATTTTAATGAATGAAAGGTTGTAGAATGAGCTTCTACTATATCAAGCCAACTTATTAGAAATTCTTATGGATTGAATGAAAAAAGAACCTTAAAAAGAAAAGCCAATGAATTTTTATTAGCCTTAGCTTTGAATAAAAAATATACTAAAGATGAAATCTTAGGAAAATATTGTAATATTCTTTATTTTGGGTATATGAACTACGGTTTTGCTAGTGCTTCAGAGTTTTATTTTGGAAAAACACTAGAAAATCTTACAAAAGCAGAAATAATAGCATTACTCGTAATTCCAAAAAATTCTAATATATTCAATCCATTGAAAAATAAAAAAATATTTGATGAAAGATTTGAATATTTGGTTGAGTATTTTTATAAAAATAAACTTCTTAGTGAAAAAGAATATATATATGTAAAAAATGAAAAAATTGACTTTGATATAACTAATGATAATAAACTAAATTATATAGAAGATTTTATAAAACTAAAATATTTTGGAAACAAAGACAAGTTGAATCCCCCTCAGGTATGAGAAGGTACTTTGGGTGATAAAATAGGATATTCTGATATTAGAGAAAAAAATATAGTAGAAAAAGATATTATAACAAATATAGACTACAATCTTACTCTGGAAGTTAAAAAACTAGCTGATACTAGTATATTAGATTTGGAAAACAATAATGTAAGTGATTATGGTATAATAATCTTGGAAAAAAATACAAATAAACTAAAAGTCATGATATGATGAAGGGATTATAACAATAAAGAACATGGACAGGTAAATTCAACTATTAGTCTAAGACAAGTAGGGTCTACAATTAAACCATTTACATATTTGTTAGCATTTCATGATTTAGGACTTACAGTCAATGATAAAATTCTAGATCTTCCTATACAATACAAAACAAATGAATGATATTCTTATGCTCCACAAAATTATAGTTTAGATTTCAAATGAGAAGTTACCTTAGCAACAGCTTTATCTCAAAGTTTGAATATACCTGCTATAAAACTAACAGAAAGAATATGAACTCAAAGACTACATCAATTATTACAAAGTTTGGGGATAAGTTCTTTAACAAAGAATAGTGAAGAATATGGATTAGCCTTAACATTATGAACAGGAGAAATTACCTTATATGAACTTGTAAGAGCGTTTACTTTATTTGCACACAATGGAGAAGTTTGTGATATCAATATAATTGAAAATGAAGATAGATACTGCAAAGAAATAATAGAATCTAAATATACAGATATGGTAGAAACAATACTAACAAATAGATACTTCAAGATAAATAGTTTTCCTATAAATTCAAATTTAGACTTTCCTGATAGATATGTATTTGTAAAAACTGGTACATCTAGAAATTTTAGAGATAATTTCGCAGTAGGATTTACCAGAAATTATATTATATGAATTTGGGTAGGAAATAAAGATGCTAGCTATATGGAGTGAGTAACTGGAGTAAGTGGAGCTGGACATATATTCAAAAAAATAGTATATAAATTGGAAAAAGAAAAAGAGGATAGTAAAATAGTAGTACTAGAAGAAAAAAAATTAGATTTTATAAAAATTACTCATCCTTTGAATAATAGTAAATTTCTTATAGAAGATTTCAGACCAGAAAATTCACAAAAAATTAAATTAGAGTTTACTACTAATCTAAAATACGACCATAGAACTTGGTCAATAAACTGAATAGAAACTAATGAGAAATTTATATTTTTGGAAGAAGGTGTTTATAATGTCGAATTAGAATTATATTTAGAATGAAAAAAGATATGAAAAACTAGTTCTCATATAGAAATTTCAAGATAATTTCTTTGAAATTTGAAACTACAAATCTTTAGGAAGAAATTGAATCAAATATATACCTAATCAAAGACAAATCATTACGGTTACAAGAAACACATATCTAACTATTTTTTCTATTTTCTTATATTTATTTCTTTTAGAAATCACCTTCTCTACATCTTTATGATTTATAATATCATCTTCTTCTCCATCTCCAAAATCTGAAGATTTGCTATACTTCAATACATATGTATCTAATAAATCTCATACTCCTTGAGCCTTATCTCTTTCTTTTTGACTCAGATTAGAAAAAGTATCTATAATAGTTTCTTTAGTTTTTCATTTTCTAAGAAGATTTATAAAATTCCACACCCGTAAAAACCGATCATTATCATTATCAGAATTCACTCACAACAAATCTAATTTATCCACAAGCACCTTATCTTTCAATAAAGTATTGTCTATAAATTTTCAAGTATCGGTTTTTTTATATTCATCAAAATATCACATCTTTTTATTTTTTTATATAAATTTATAGATTATTGGTTCATAATAATAAAAATTATAATAATTGCAAGAAGAAATAGTTATTTATTAATTATAATTCAAAATGCACCACTAATCATTATAATGTAAAATACTATTTCAACATTAATAATATTAGCGATGCATAACAATAATAAACAATTCAAACACCTAAATCAAGAG
>Ga0075112_1000997_pt1 | contig 10200 bp, 6 predicted proteins | sample AntAceMetag02UKF_FD_69783 | JGI IMG/M metagenome (GOLD analysis project Ga0075112, IMG submission 69783) | Saline lake microbial communities from Ace Lake, Antarctica - Antarctic Ace Lake Metagenome 02UKF | ecosystem: Environmental > Aquatic > Non-marine Saline and Alkaline > Saline | place... | reverse complement strand
TCCAGGTCCAGCTTTCCTTTTATCAGGTCATTGCCCGGACTGTACCCAACAAAAACGAAAACACCCTCCACCGGTAGTTGAGAAATTTCCTCGGTCTTGACATTTTTCAGTTCAATGCCCTCAACCCCATTTACCCCCAGAATCCGCGTCGGTATGGTATCCCAGATGAAGTGGATCTTCTCATCCGCCATGGCTCTTTCCTGAAGCAATTTGGTGGCCCGCAATTCATCACGCCTGTGTATAACATGTACGTTACTAACGAATCTTGTGAGGAAAAGAGCCTCCTCAATGGCAGTATCACCACCGCCTATGACGGCTACTTCCTGATCCCTGTAAAACGGTCCATCGCAGGTCGCACAATAAGACACCCCTTTCCCGGTCAACAGGGTTTCTCCTTCAATTCCGATTTTCATTGGAGTCGCACCCGTCGTGAGAATCAAGGCTTTGGATTCGTATTTGCCTTTGTCTGTAACAACCACTTTCTTTTCCGGTGTCAGTTCCAGACTGGTAACCTCGGTCAATTCAATTTTGAGGTCAAAGCTTTCAGCCTGTTTTTTCATCCTGTCGATCAGTTCAAAACCTGAGATCCCTTCAGGAAAACCAGGGTAGTTTTCCACTCGATCCGTGGTCATGACCTGTCCACCGGGGGCAAGTCTCTCTAACAAAACAGTTTTGAGCCGCGCGCGTGCGGCGTATAGGCCTGCAGTGAGACCTGCGGGCCCTGCTCCGATAATAATTAATTCTTCCATTTTCAACCTGGTATTTCACACTTGAAGACTATGACGTTTTCCCAAGGTCTCCAGTGCCAACCCCTTCAAAAAAAAGCCCGCAACAGAACAGACAAGAAGCGGGGTATGGTAAAAAAATCTACAGAAGTTTTTTCAATTCCCCGTCAAGATGACTTTTTGGATACGCGCCGACAATGGTCTGCGCCACTTCGCCACCCTTGAAAAGGATAAGTGTGGGAATATTCCGAATACCAAATTTGGCAGGCGTTTCCCTGTTTTCATCCACATTCATTTTGGCTATCTTTATTTTACCCTTATACTCCAGAGCCAGTTCTTCCACCACAGGCCCCACGGTCTTACAGGGTCCGCACCATTCAGCCCAAAAATCAACCATGGCAGGAAGGTCCGACTTTACGATTTGCTCTTCAAAATCAGCGTCCGTCACTTGCAAAACATCACCCATCACAATACTCCTTTATAATTTTCCATCGCGCTTGAACCCGTTTTCAAGCTTTGGTCTTTTTCCTTGATTATGCGGCTGGCGCTTCTACCGGCGTTTCCAATATTTTTTTCAAATTATTTATAATGGTTACGGGAACAGGTCCGGAGTTAAGGTAAAGATCCAGTACCTGACGAGACGTTTTCGTTTTTTGCTCCACCTCTGCCCAGTCCACGCCCTTTTCTTCCACCTGCTTCATCAGTTCACTCAGTTCTTCAGAATCCATAGTATTCCTCCCTATTTCTTTTTCTTGGATGGTGTCAGGTCAGGGGGATAAACAAATTTAGGATCTATATCATAGGTCCATGGTAGCCCCCACCATTGCCACCCGTAATGCCTTTTGTGGTTAAACCCATTAATTTTATTTCTTTTAGCAAGTTGTCTGTAAAATTTTTGTTCGTTGCTGTCTTTAAAAAAGGGAAATTCGGGCCCTTCAAATCCATTTTCCACATCATAGATATTCTTGAAACCGGCGGCCATCAGTTCTTTTGCCGCAAGAGCACTCCTGACCCCGTTTGAGCTGATAATCAGCAGGTTGTCCGTTTTCTTGAAGACTTTGGATATTTGCTCTATAAATTTTTTGTTCTTTTTACTAAAGGCGTACCTGTGCTCATCATTGATTTTTTCGAGATCCTGCGTCAAGAATCTATAGGGAAAAAGATAAGCATTAATGGGGTGCCCCACAAATTGGTACTCAGCTCTCGTTCTTACATCGATAAGGTAGGTCTCCGGCACCGTATTCAACATATCGTAGGCTTCAAGACTCAATATCTGTTTTGGGTCCTGAGCAAAAGAGTGTCCGAAAAAAACAAGCAGGATCACCAGAATCATGGGATATGTCAGGAATTTGATTTTTCTCATAATCTCTCTTCTTCAAACAAGAAATTGTGGACTTAAAGCGACATTGCAAAGCATCTTTCCGTTGCAAAAAAAGGCAAAAGAACGACTAAAAGGAAACTTTGACCCCGAACCAACCTAAAAAGCAATATCAGGAAAATCTTGAGTGTAAAGAAATAATCAAGTACCATGGTTTTGTCAATGAAAAATGAGCATCTCCAATTGCAAAGACTGCAGCTTTGAGGACTGTTTCACCGATGAACCGGATCGAAAGTCCGGCAAACACAACTTTATTAGAACATAGGAGACTTTGCATGACCACGGCCAAAGTGTATTTCTCGGATTTGAGGACTTCTTTCAAAGAGAACCTGCCTGCCAAAATAGTCCGGCTTGCTGAGAGTGCCGGGATAAATAAAATCATTTCTGACCGAAACCTGGTTGCCGTCAAACTGCATTTCGGAGAAAAAGGAAATACAGCTTTTATTCGCCCTGTACTTGTCAAACCTGTCATCGGAAAGATAAGGGAATTGAAAGGCTCCCCTTTTCTCACGGATTCAAATACTCTTTATGCCGGGACGAGGAGTGACAGCGTTTCCCATCTGTTGACGGCAGCGGAAAACGGTTTTAGCTACCCTGTCATCGATGCACCGATCATCATTGCAGATGGCCTTCGGGGCGCCGGGTCTTCGAAAATAAAGATCGACCAGGAGACGATACAGTTTGCTTACATCGGCAAGGATATTGTTGAAAGCGACGCTCTCATAAGCCTGGCGCATTTCAAAGGACACGAGCTTTCCGGTTTCGGGGGCACCATCAAGAACCTTGGGATGGGCTGCGCTTCCAGAAAGGGTAAGATGGATCAACATTCGGATTTGTCCCCCAAAGTCAAGTCTAAAAAATGCGTTGGCTGTGGCGATTGCGTGGCACATTGTTCTCAAAAAGCATTGTCTATCAAAGAGAAAAAAGCCTCCATAGATACAAAAAAATGTATCGGATGCGGAGAATGCATACTGATCTGTCCAAACGGGGCCATAGACGTTCGATGGAACGCCGATATTCCTCTTTTTCAGAAAAAAATGGCAGAATATACAGTTGCGGTACTAAAGGGGAAAAAAGGGAAATGCCTTTTTTTCAATTATCTGATAGATATTTCTCCCGCCTGTGACTGTTACGGGCACAGCGATTCACCCATCGTCAACGATATCGGTGTGCTTGCATCAACGGATCCTGTAGCCATTGATCAGGCTTCCGTTGATCTGGTAAATCAGCAGCAGGGCGCGCCGGGTTCCTGCCTCAAAAATTGCCTGTCCACGGGAGACGACAAATTCAAAGGGGTCTATCCCAAGGTAGACTGGAATATCCAGCTCGAACATGCCGATAAAATTGGATTGGGTAGTCGAAAATACGAATTGATTCCGATTTGAGTCAGCGAACCCGCGTATGCTGCTTGCATTTGGATCTTCCCTGTGATAAGGGAGATAGCATAATTTTTGAATAATGAAGGAGTAAGATTATGGAAATCAAGGTGACAGAAGCAGAACAGGAACGATTGAAAACCAAACCTGAGGATGAGTCCGCTCTTGGGTTCGGAGAAATTACTACCGATCACATGTTTTCAATCGATTATCGATCTGAAAGTGGTTGGGGAAATCCAAGAGTTGAACCATACGGGGATTTGCACATTGATCCCGCCGCCATGGCTCTTCACTACGGCCAGGAAATTTTCGAGGGTCTCAAAGCCTACTGGGGAGCAGATAACAGCATTTACCTTTTCAGGCCCAGGGGAAATTTTGAGAGATTGAACCGATCGGCCAAGAGGCTTTGCATGCCTGAATTGGACATCGATCTGGCTATGGAAGGGTTGAAAAAGCTGCTTTTGCTGGACAAAGAATGGATCCCAAGAAGTGAAGGAACTTCTCTTTATATCAGGCCCACAATGATCGCCACAGAACCGCATCTCGGAGTTCGACCGGCAAATACCTACCTTTTCTTCATCATTATCGGGCCGGTGGGAGCCTATTATAAAGAGGGCTTGAATCCCGTAAAGATCTACGTGGAGGATTTTTTTGTTCGGGCGGCAATAGGGGGAACAGGGGAAGCCAAAACAGCAGGCAATTATGCGGCAAGTCTGCTGGCTGCTGAGGAAGCAAAGAAAAAAGGTTTCACCCAGGTACTTTGGCTTGACGCGGCAGAGAGGAAATATGTGGAAGAGGTGGGGACTATGAATATGTTTTTTCTCATCGACGACGAACTGATCACTGCCCCCCTCAACGGGAGTATCCTTCCCGGTGTTACGAGAGACTCCGTCATCCGAATTGTGAAAGACTGGGACCTGAAAATTACAGAACGATCCCTGACAATTGACGAAGTCATTGATGCAGCAAGTGACGGACGTTTGAAAGAAGCGTTCGGGACCGGTACTGCAGCGGTGATTTCCCCTGTTGGCCAGATAACCTACAAAGGGAAAGACCATATCGTGGCCGGAGGAGAAATGGGCGATCTTTCCCGTCGGCTGTATGATGAAATTGTGGCCATACAGTTAGGAAAGAAAGCGGATCCTTACGGATGGGTAACGCGGATCGAACAGTAAGAAAACAGAACGGTAAATAAGAAAAAATAAGGTTCTTCTCGGATTAGCGTGAAGAACCTTATTTTTTAGAATGAACGTCTGAGTCAAAATTAAACTGCAACAGAATGCCTATACCCCGCCGGTTTCAGGCCGGTCTGGGTTCTGGATCTGCCTGATCGAACTTTTTAGCAATCAGGTTCTCAAACTCCTTTCCAAAAAACCGACGGTTTCTTTGTAGATACCATTTCATGCCGTCCCAATAATCCATGAGGTCCTGAGTATCACGAATATTACCAAGAATTGTCTCAATTTCGTCGAGTTTTTCTGCCTTTAGTTTATCTTTTCGCATTTCATAAAGATAATCAAGCATGTGCCTCTGCTCGCGTGAAAAAACCTGATCCCATCCCCGTCCGAGCAAATCCTTTACAAGGGTATGAAGATCTTCAAAATCTTTTATAAGATCCATCTTTCTTTTGACCCTGTCTAATACCATCTCGGTGATCTCATTTATCCTTACGTCGAAAGCTTCCTCGATCCGGAGTTCGTAGTCCTCGGTATAGTACGGTTGCTTCCTCAACGACCCAATGCTGTAATGAAAATAATGTTTCAGTTGTTCAAGGTCTTTTATTGAAGACATGTAGGATATTTTATTAGAAATATTTATTTTATCTCTGAAATCGATAGACAGAAGGTTAGGATAATTCTCTTTTTTCAAAATAATTCCAGTCCTGGCCTTGAAAAGTTGCTGGAACCGGTATTTTCCTTTCCAAAGTGTTTCCATTGGAATATTGGTCAGGAATTCGTTGACTGCCTCGTAACGATTTTCTATTTTCTCGCTGATCGGAAGGAAGTTCAGATAAATCGGGCTGTTGGGTGACTTAATTTTTGTTGTTCCAAGCAGACCTATGAACAACAATTTTATCTGATTCTCATAACGCAGATAACCGCTTGTTTTTTCATACCCGGAAATGCGGACCTGATCCCCTACCAGTTTTTCCAAGATAAAATGCCTTATATCTTCCTGCAGTTTATTGAGGGTTTTGTAGATTCGAAAGGCTTCGTATACCTCTTTTTCGAAAGTTGCATATCCAACACTGTTGAATTTCCTCTTTTTGTGGATGAATTTTAGCGGAAATTTAAGTTTCAGGCTTACAAGGTCCTGGAATTCAATATACCGGATTCCCCTGAGTTTAAAAATCCTTTCCATTGCGGAAATCATCTTACCGGCATGGAGCAGCTTGGTTCGACGAATTTTATTCCACTCACCCGATTCGAGAAAAGCGGCAGGCGTCAAACCTTCGGGCAGTCCTTCTTTCTTATATTTTTCCAAGGCATAAAAGAGGGCGCCCAATTTTTCAAAGACTTCATCAAACTGTTCTTCAAGGTTCATTTCCCCATCGATAATTTTGTGACACATGGACCTTATTTGAAAGAGCCGGCCCGCAAAATCTTCGAGAATCAGATCTTCCCTGATGGCAGAAAGCATGATAACAGACAGTATGAAAAATGCATCAAAGAGATCCTTGTCTTTCGGGATAAGGACGCTGTTGAGTGCGGAGAGAGAAATTTCCCCCCTGACATTCCGGTACAAAAGGCTGTGATATTTTACCAGGAATATAAGATAAGTATTCGTCGTTTTTGGGAAATGGTGCCGCGATGCTATCTTTTCCTTTCCAAGGAAAAATGCACCTGCTCCGGCAATATCTGCAGGATTTATGAAATCCCTATGTTTTTCCCTCAATTCGGGGATCCGGCCAATATCCTGGAACAGAAAAGATCTCGTAAGTGCATCAAACAGGTCTGGATTTTCTCGGAGTCTGTTGACAATGTTCTCAAGATTTTCCAGTTGTGTCTCACTGATTCCCACAATGCCTGTGGCCATAGGCCCAAATTCTTTCTGTGCCAGGCCGTGAAGGAATTCTTCATCCTGAAAATCCTGTTTTTCATGGGCAACCAGTGCCTGGAATTTTCTCGCGGCAGCCATGATATAGACCGTGACCGGGGATGTGAGGTAAAGCTGTCCTGAAATATCAAGATCCTTCAATGCCATAAATTCAGGAATCAGAAAGTTTAGAATCGTGGGAGCATTGTGATAAAGAAGGTCAAGATCTGAGAACAGCCTTGCGGGACTGAAAAGAACAAGAAGGAGATTATCTTTCAGCCTTTTTCGCAACAGCAAGACCTTCTCAACCCATCTCTTGTGTCTCAGCGGCAATTTGGGAACAGAATCGCTTTCTCTCAGAAGCCTCTGGTGGCTTTTGAAAAAGGCTTCCAAATTGGAAAAAAAGATTTCAAGTCTGCGGAATTTTTCTATGGGAATATCGACTGCCGCAAGGCCACTTATCTCCTTCAACAGGTTTTCAGCCCGTTCAATGTTTTCTTGAATATCCTGGAAATGCAGTTCAAGCGCCTGTGTTTTGTCGTCAATCTTGAACTGAAAACCGGTTCCTGCCACAAAAGAAAATCTATTCTGGCTCAGCTGTTCCTTAAAATGCCTGAGTGTCTGCAAATCGAGATGCCTGATATTGATAAATCCGGCCTCCTGTCCCACTTTTCGTATCCGGTCTTCAACGCTTTCCATCTCCAAATCGGCCAGTACCGGATTGAAATTAATAATCTCTCCACGGGCAAGATAAACGGCTATCCAGAGAAGGATAAAAACGTTACGGCCGTCCATTTTTTTGAACAAGTGCCCTGTACCATGAAATTCCATTTCAAGGAATCTCCGGTAAAATACGGGATGTTGGAGGGGGGCAAACGCAAAATGCATTTCCTCAAACTGGAATAACGTTTTCTGGAGCTTGATTACATTTTCTATCTTGGCCAGTTTTTTTTCGTCATAATCAGCAAGGGCTTCTTTTTGCATCCGGCCTTTTTTTCGCAATTCAGGCCAACCGGTGAGGAACTCCGAATAATTCATCATCATGAGTACTTTTTGAATAATTTTATTTTGGATACCCCCCATGGAAGAGATTTTTTCCTCCAGAAGTTGATCCCAATCCAGCTCTGCATTGATGATAACCCGCACCGTTGATTCATAAAGAGAAAAAAGCTGCAGAATTTCTTCACTACTGAGAACTTTTCCCCTGGCCGCTTCCGTCTCGGCCATGGTCATCAGACGGCAATAACGGAATAGATTTAATGCCTGTTCCTGGTCGTATTTCACCGCCATATCGGAAACCGGTTTAAGGGCTTTCTCGCTTATTTTGCCGGAGATGATCCTTCCATATTGGGTATGCCCAAGCACAATAAGCAGGATTTCTTTCATTTCAGCACGTGTAAACCCGAAAAAAACAAGGATGGGAAGGTTTTCAATGATTGCCGTTCGTTGCCCCTCTATTCCATCAGGATTCAAATAATTCCTGATTTTTTCCAACAAAATTAGCTTCCCGGTCAGTTTGATGACGTAACCAAGAGCGCTGTGCCTCCTTCGTCTGTTTTCAAATGGTTGTTTGAGGCGATCGCTTAGGATTCTTGGCAGTGATTTGTAATCACCGCTTTTCATCCTGGCAAGGATTCGTAAAGTCCGAATGACATACTCAAAGGAATCTTTATAATCCGCCACCAGTTCAACGGAACATCCCATAAGGTTAGAGACAACAACATCGTCTTTAACCATCGCAATGATAGGGTTCACAGACTTTTTCTGCCCCAGGTAGGTCATGAGGTAATTCGGTGTATACCCTTCCCAGGAAATTCGGCTCAACCAGTCTTTTTTAACAATTTCTGGAACGGCAGGTTCGAGAAATATTTCGTCAAAAAAAGCAGAGAAGATCTTTGGCCAAGCCTTTTCCTGGTTTTCAAGGAATGGATGCTCGGTAAAGGGAGTGTTCAGGTAGGGAAGTGCGGAAATTTCATCGAGGGAAAGTTCCTCTAAGGATTTCCCCCCCAACAGTCGATCAAGAATATCCTGTTCCATATAGGGAGAACTCAGATATTTATGCAAATCATACAGGTTGACTTGAAGCACATGGTTCTTGATTTCATAACGTTTCTTTGTTTTGAATATATGGCAGAACAACGAAAAGCTTTTTTCTTCATTTTCGGTTTTAAACGTCATATTTGTTGTTTTCGTGGTCTTTTCCACAAAATGGTCTGCAATAACAAATATTTCACCATCCTGTTTAAGCAGATTGAAAATTTTCCAGAGAACATAGGCGCCGTACTGATAAAACCGTTTTTTTGAGAAGGTTTCTCTCGTGAGATGGCTGAATTTCTCCATGAGAAAAACATCGCTCAGGTCACTCATGATAATGACGAGGTCGAGTTTTTGATCGAAGTCTCGTATTTTTTCGGGAGAATCCAGTATCACAAAATGGTGTTCCTTGAAACGGAGAGAGAGTTCGTGGAGGACCAATTCGTCCTGCCGAGATAAAACCCCGACATGGTGGTATTCTTTCAGGTATTTTTTCCCATGAAAACCAATAATTTTGCTTATTTCGTCCACTTTGGCGCGAACATGGGTAAGGGTATTGGATATGAGATGAACGGGAATAAGGTAGTAAGGTCTGCCAAGCCTGGAAAACCGGATCAATAATCCCATTTTTCGGTAAATTTCATTGATGTCTTTATAATGGGCTTTGATGTCTTCAGGTTTTTCAAGGGATATGGACTGGAGGTTTCTGATTTCCTTGGGTCTCAACCGGTCAAAATCTTCAAAAAGACCACACCCGTAGGCATTGCCGCCAAATCTGCTTCGAAGCTGCGAAGGGTGTTTAAAGGAAACGAAAGTGCCTACCGGTACGTGTAGCGGATTAATCCCGAAAATCTCAAAATCCTCGGGCTTTATGAACTGAAACGGGCCTTCCTGCCAAAAGACCTTTTTAGAAAAGGTGTGGATGGGTTCCATATTGATTACAACCCTGAAATCAGTGAACCCGTTCTATCGGGAACGGGGCAACCACTCAGACCGGGTTCAAACATGTTGGGATCCTGCCGAAAGGATTCAGCACTGCCCTCTCTCATTATGCATCCCTCCTCCAACATATAGACGTAATCGGCAATTTGCAGGGCCATGTTACTATTTTGCCCACCCAGCATAATCGTTGTCCCCTCTTTCCGGTTCAAACGTTCCAGTATCTGAAAGATTTCTCCGACAATTAGAGGCGCCAAACCACGTGAGGGTTCATCTATGAGAAGCAGTTCGGGATGCGACATCATGGCCCTGCCGATTACGGCCATCTGAAGTTCCGCGCCGCTGCACCGACCGGCAAGGACCTTCCTGTGTGAAAGGAGCATAGGGAAGTAGGAATATACCATATCAAGATCTTTTCTATACGATTTCCCCCGGCGGGTAGCAGTGCCCACCTTCAGATTTTCCTCAATCGTCAGATTTTTAAATTCTTGTCTGCCTTCCAAGACCTGAATGATCCCTTTACGAATAATTTCTTCCAGAGGCAGATGCAATATCGGTTCTCCCTTGAATTCTATGGATCCTCCAACAACCTTTCCTCCTTCAAACTCAAGCAGACCGGAAGCGGTTTTTAGAGTGGTCGTTTTGCCGGCTCCTTTCCTCCCAAGTAACGCAACGATCTGTTTTTCCTTGACAGTTATGGAGATTTCTTCCA
>Ga0075112_1000995_pt1 | contig 10247 bp, 10 predicted proteins | sample AntAceMetag02UKF_FD_69783 | JGI IMG/M metagenome (GOLD analysis project Ga0075112, IMG submission 69783) | Saline lake microbial communities from Ace Lake, Antarctica - Antarctic Ace Lake Metagenome 02UKF | ecosystem: Environmental > Aquatic > Non-marine Saline and Alkaline > Saline | place... | reverse complement strand
TATCCTTCAGATCATAGTAAACTCTAACAGGTTGTACAAATTCACCAGTGAACGTTGATAGTAGATGCTCATTCTTTTCTTCAATACTATTTGTTATAAATCGCATTTTGTATTACCCTATTAAGTAAGGTTTAAATTAAGGAGCTTTATTTTTTAATAATATTTGCTTTTTTGTAAGTTGCATATTTTAGATATAATCAGTTATTATACATGTCAGGATATCATGTAATTTGGAATGATATCCGATTTAATAAATAAAAAATATTGATATGAAATTTCATATCAATATCTCTGAGGCCTGTAAAGCGATTAAAAAAATCAACTTTAGTGAAAATATAATTTATTGAAAAACTGTCTATCAAAATAATCTTTATTGGAGTTATGTTGCGAGCTATCGTAACTATCTGATTTTTAAGGGGATTTCAATTATGTCCGTGTAAGTCGATATTGTCTTTAAATTCAATAGGTTATGCAAGATTTTGGAATTTTTAAAAATAACTGGCAACATAATAATTTGCTATACTACGTAGGTCACCGTGTCTGGCAATATCCGTTCCTCTCGTGTTCTAACAGTCAAGCCAATTTTTCGTTTTCGGATTATTCGCCCAAAATTTGAATCGCTCAAAATTTTCTCTTTTTATTACTATGTATTTTAGTGTTTTTCTCATTGAATTATTTTGCTCCACTGAAAAAATACATGTATTCATCTTAGCACCCTTGATCTTGTGCAATCAAATTTTAAGAATATCCGCTTCCAACATTATATCCCCATGAGCAGTGATATCAAGCATAATTTTCAACGAATTTTATTAAAGTGGGGCTAAGGTAATAAAGACTGGCTTTTTGGCCGATAATATCTCTTGTAACGCAACTTCAAATATTAAGGTTTTCCCCTTTTCCAGTACCCGAGATTTTGTTAAAGCCATTACTGGACACTCAATGTCATTTTCAGGGTCTGAGAAATAGTCTCGATTTTTTGGCTTTTTTAGTCACTTCTGATGACTCTACTTTTTGCTTGTTTTCTTGCATTCTATTAATGTAGAACTTCTGCCTTTTTAAGTAGTAAGTATCCGGCATGAACAGATCATGACAATTTTCGAACCTGAGTTTTCGTATTCTCTTTTTCATAGGCCTGGTGCCTCCTCGGGACTATGATCAACCTATACGAAGGGCTGGCGGGGTATTATTCTAAAGAATGGGGCGGGGTCTGGCGGGGTAGCCACTGAAGACATCCTGTCAAAAGCAAAGAAGATGAGAGAAAAAGAATTAAATCCAAAGAAAATACATTTTTTTTATAAAAAAATAGAAAAAAACTCGCAACAAAAAAAACCGGCAGCATAATTGGAGATAAAATTGAGGTCGAGTGGCCCTGTGGGAACTTTTGTTTTTGACATACTATTACGGACGAAGTCCACTTTTTCATAAGGAAGAAGAGCCAGATTAACGGAATTTCGGATACTCTTTCAGAGAGATCTGAGATTAATATTTCAATGAAGGGATAACAAAATGGTTTCTATCTGTTACCTTTTTTGCTCAATTTATAACAAAATTTAGCCGTATGGCGATTGCATTATTATGGCTCTCCCAAATCCGCTCCAGCAAAAGTCAACTCCTCCGACGTGGCAATTTGAAGGCCCATTCTCAGATCTGACTTTTACTTCCGCTGGCATCTGTGGTAGATCAGGAATCAAAGACTTTGACAAAGAATTTTAAAGGTATAATTCTATGAAAAAGCTATTTACCCCAGCATCGTTGGCTCTTCTTGTCATTTTTTTGAGTTCTGGCAATGGCACAGATGATATCTCCTAAAAAACGAAGACAACCCGATTCGTCTATCGACGAACACAATCAACCGATTCCATTTTATGAGTGTTGCGCAAAAACCTATCAGCTACCGAGTGGGGAAATAAAGACGGGGAGAACAGTTCTTGAACACTGTAGGATTGTGGCTCAAGTTGCTATTGAGCTGGTTAACCGCTTCCCTGTAGAGTTATCACAGAAACTTTTCCCATCTGGTTTTGAAATCGTTGCTGGCAGTCATGACGTTGGAAAGGTCAGCCCCACGTTCCAGAAGAAAATTTTTCAAAATACAGATGAGTATCAGCCTGAATCATATCCGTCGCTTAAAAATATAAATCCCAAATTGGAATCCAACTGGGGTGGCCATGCTGGAGTGAGTCAATTGACCCTGGAAGCCATGGATGCCGGGAAATATATTCCAGAGATTGCAGGACAGCACCATGGGTTTAATCCGCAGGTGTGCGGCCATATGGCCCAAGGAGAAGTGTTTGGAGGAACAAGATGGCAACAAGAGCGGGTTAAGCTAATCAATGAATTGAAGAAAAAATTAAATGCTAACTGGCCCAATATTGAAAGTCCTGAACAGGCCCGTCTGGTTGCAGGCCTGACGTCGGTTGCCGACTGGATTGGTTCTGGTGAATATTTTGAGGATCCGGATAAAAACTGGCAGGACAATATCAACCTTGCTTTGGACAAAGCCGGATTCATTCCTCCACTCATTAAAAAGGATATGGATTTTTCAAATATTTTCTTTGGTTTTAAGCCCTATCCGGCCCAGGAAAAACTAATAGCCCTTGCAGACAGGCCGGGTGTATACGTGCTTGAGGCACCTATGGGGCACGGCAAAACAGAGGCTGCATTGTATGCTGCCTATCAACTCCTTGAACGCCAAGAAGCAACAGGAATCTATTTTGCTCTCCCGACCCAGCTGACCTCCAATAAAATCTATACGCGATTCAATGCTTTTCTGGACAAGATCCTTGCCCCTGCTTGTTATCATAGGCAGGCATTGTTGTTACATGGCTCTGCGTGGCTGCTTGAACACACGGATATAGGTAAAGAAGGGCGACCGGGAGGGGCATGGTTTAACACCAACAAGCGTGGTTTGCTTGCTCCTTTTGCCGTTGGTACCATAGATCAAGCTTTGATGGCGGTCATGAATGTCAGGCACGGTTTTGTTCGTGCCTTTGGGCTGGCAGGTAAGGTTGTGATTCTTGATGAGGTACACACCTATGACATTTATACGGGGACAATTCTCGACGCCCTTGTGAAGATGCTCAGAAATCTTGAATGTACGGTTATTATTTTGAGCGCAACCCTGAACCATGACCGCAGGCAGGAATTACTCGGCACAATTTTGAAAAAGAACAGTTACCCGTTGATCACGGCCCAGGCCAATGGCAGGCCTCTGACCGAATTCCATGTCCCGGCTTCATCCTCCCAGAAGTTCAGTTTATATAATGTTGACAATGAAACCAAAGCCAAAGAGGCAGCATTGCGCCGAGCTGAACAAGGGCAGCAAGTTTTATGGATTGAAAATAGTGTTGCTGAAGCACAGAATTGTTTTCTGGACCTGGCTGCCCGTGCGTTTGAACTGGGGGTGGACTGTGGCCTTCTCCATTCACGGTTTACTGCAGAGCATCGACAGCAAAAAGAGGAACACTGGGTTTCTATATTCGGCAAACCAGGATGGACAGAACGAAAGAGACAGGGCAGAATTCTCATTGGGACCCAGGTTCTTGAACAATCTCTTGACATTGATGCGGACTTTTTAGTTACCAGGTTTTGTCCGACCGATATGCTACTTCAACGGCTTGGTAGGCTTTGGCGGCATGGAGAGACACCAAGGAGTCCATCTGCGCGAAAAGAGGCTTGGTTGATCACGCCTAATCCTAGGTCAGTTGAAAAATGTCCAGGGGTGGCCTTTGGTGTAAGCGGACTCATTTACAGTCCCTATGTCCTCTGCAGGAGCCTTGAGGTATGGCAGAACCGTTATGAGATTACTCTTCCCGCAGATATTCGCCCTCTTATCGAGGCGACCTATTCCTCCCGAAAAGAGATTGGGGAGTTGGCCAACCTGAAAAGAGAACTCAAGGAGGGTAGCCGATATCGAAAAGGTATGAACGCCCTTGAGCAGCTTGCCCGGGCAACCCTTGCCCAGGAAGGAAAAACATTGCCGGAAACCAAGGCCCAAACCCGCTACTCTGAAGCGGATACCGTTGAGGTATTAGTTGTTAAGGAGGTGTCCTTTAATTCTGACCAGCGGCAAACCCGAATGATTTTATTGGATGGCACACCTCTCTTTCTATCGTGGGACCGTCATAAAGCCAGCCGTCAGGCCTGGCGGCAGATAGCTGCCAAATTGATGCAACAAGTTGTCTCTGTCATGCCAGGCCATGCTCCAGCACCCATTACTATGAACACCCTCCGGAAAATTGGTCTTGGCAATTGCCTTTATCTGGGCAACAGAGGGGATGAAGACGCATTGCTGAGACTGGTACTTGTAGATGAGACAGGTGCTATGAAAGGATATCAGGGAACACCTTTATATGAAAAAGGCACCTTACAATACCGCGATGATCTTGGTTATCGCATTATCAAAAATAAGGAATAAACATGGAAAACTGTTTTAACCTCATTGACGAGCCCTGGATTCCGATAGTGGGCGTTGGGCAGGTCAGCCTAAAACAAGTGTTTGCACACCCGGAGTACCGGGGGATAGGGAGCAATCCCATCCAAAAGATTGCTTTGATGAAGTTGTTGCTGGCAATTGCACAGGCGGCTGTGACCCCTGACAGTGATAAGATGTGGATGAAAATAAAGCCAACCGACTTAGCAGAAGAATGCCTTGCCTACCTGGAAAAATGGCATGATCGCTTTTATCTTTACGGCCAAACCCCCTTTCTTCAAAAACCTGAAATATCGTCTGCTGCAATTCAAAACTATGGTGCATTACTGCCGGAAATTGTAACCGGCAACACCACCGTGCTTACCCAGTCCCAAGTCGAAAAACAACTGGATGATGCAGAAAGGGCATTGCTGATTGTTCTCATGATGGGATTCGCATTGGGTGGTAAGAAAGCGGATAACACGGTCTCACTCACCAAGGGTTATGAAGGAAAATCAAAGGCAGGTAAACCCGGACCTGCTGTTGCCCACATGGGCCTACTACACAATTTTATTCTGGGTGGGACACTACAGGATACCCTTTGGCTGAATCTGTTGACCCATGAAAATATAAAAGATTGTGGCCTTTTCCCCGAAGGACTCGGAATCGCCCCATGGGAGCAGATGCCCGATGGAGAAGACTGCACAAAGGCCCGACAGCTGAAAAGGACCTTGATGGGAAGGCTGATCCCTTTGTGCCGCTTCTGCCTTTTAACGCAGGATGGTATACACTATTCCGAGGGCATTGCACATTTGAATTATCTGGACGGCCTTTATGACCCAACCATAGCGGCAAATACCAGCGGCACGAAAAACAAGGTGCTCTGGACAGACCCGGAAAGGAGACCGTGGCGGCAGCTGCCTGCATTACTTGGTTTTATGAAACAGGCAAAAAGCAGTTATGACTGCCTGCAATTGCGGATTTCACTTTCAAGGGTCAACTATTATGAAAATCCATTTGCGATCTGGTCAGGTGGTTTGAGGGTCAGCAGCAATGCCGGGGAGCAATACGTCTCTGGTAGTAACGACTTTGTTGCATCTGAAGTCTGGTTGCATCGCGATCTTATATCAAGTTTTTGGTTTAATCAGCTGGAACTTGAGATGACCGCAATGGAAGATATTGCTAAAAAACTTTATGGCTGCATTATAGGATTTTATAAAACCCAGCTTGCCGAGGGTGGGGCATTCGCTGGCCAGGGTACGAACACCTTTTGGCAGCTATGTGAGCAGGATTTCCAAGAGTTAGTGAATGCCTGTGATGACACTTCCGAGGCGGGGGAGAGTTGTTCCGGCCTGCGTCGTAGATTTGCAGGTTATGCTCTGGCTGTTTATGGCCAGTATTGTCCCAATGATACTGCCCGCCAAATGGATGCCTGGGCAAAGTGCCGCCCTAATTTATCAAAATATCTGAAGAAGGAGGATTCATGACTGAGCCTGATCAGGCCGCAAAACCCCAGGATAAACCAAAAAAGTTTGTCGAAACGGTAATAGCAAAATGCCTTAAGGATAAAGGGTATGCGGCAAAACTAAAACGGGCTGATAACCCGACAACGGAATACCAATGCTGGGAAATTCTGGCATATTTTGGAATTGATCTTGAAAAAGAGTATCAGCGACTCCCCTATGCGACAGCTGCGGCTGGCATTGCCAAGTCAAAATCTAAAAGTAATGGCACACTTTCTCTTGGGCAGGCCATTGCCAGCTGTTACGAGGACGGGAAAGAAAGTGATCAGGCAAAAGCAAAGCTTCGACGAATACTGGCCTGCCAGGACACGTCTGAAGTTTGCCGCATACTTCGTCCTATTTTTTCCCTCATTTTTAGCAGGGTCAGTCAACCGTTGGATTATATCAGAATCCTCCGCCAATTACTAAGATTCTACTGGGATGATCTGTCAGTGAAGGCACAGTGGGCCCAAGAGTTTTATAGAGGCCGTTCCTCCAGACAAAAGGAGGAAAAATGAAGGCAATCATGTTTGCCAGCGTTCTCACTTTAGATAGGAAGGCTGTGACAGACTTAAAAATTACAGATCCCTATTCCATACACAGGGTAGTTTACAGTCTGTTTGAAGATGTTCGCACTGAGGTGGAAAAACTGTCCGGTAAAGCCAGCGGCATCATTTATGCTGATCAGGGAGGTACAGTTTATGGACGGCAAATTCTTATTCTTTCTAACCATGTTCCCCTGACGTGTGTCGACGACCAGTACGGGCAGGTGAAGACCAAGAAAATCAATAAATCGTTCCTGAATTATGACCGTTACCGTTTCAAGGTGGGGGTTAATCCCTGCCAGAGGAATAACAAAACCCGCAAGTTGGTTCCGGTAAAAGGAAGGGATGCGGTAGCTAAGTGGTTCGCCCAAAGATCAGAGAAAAGCTGGGGTTTTTCAGCCGGGAATGCTCATCTGCAGGTCGATAACATTGAGGTTCTTCAATTCAAAGGGAAAAAACAGAGACCGATTACCATTGCAAAAGCCAGCCTTCAGGGCATACTTCATGTAACGGATCAGGAAAAATTTACCCAAAGCTTTCAGCAAGGCATTGGCCGGGGCCGTGCTTTTGGCTGTGGCCTTCTCCAAATTGTTCCTCAACCAGATAATCCATTTAATCAATAAAGGAGACTACAATGACCAACTCCATCAAGAATACCCGAATTGAATATCATATTCTTCAATCATTCCCAGTTACCTGCTTAAACCGTGATGATGTCGGCGCACCGAAAACAGCAGTGGTCGGGGGAGTAACAAGGGCCCGTGTAAGTTCCCAATGTTGGAAACGGCAGGTAAGGATTACTATGGCAGAATTAGGTGTCAAGCTGGGAACCAGGACCAAAAAAGTGGCTGAACTGATCAGCGAGGCCTGCACGCAGGCCGGTGCAGATGAATCTGCTGCACTTGTCTGCGGGGAAAAGATAGCCAAATTCTTCAGTGATGATACCCTGCTGTTTATCAGTAAGAGTGAAGCAGATGCATTTGCAGAACATGCCCGGGAAAATGAATTTGATGCAGAAAAACTTAAAGAAAAACCGCTGACAAAAGTGGCCAAAAAAGCCACCAATAAAGCGATTGATGCCCTGGATATTGCCCTTTTTGGCCGCATGGTCGCGAAGGCAACAGATTTGAATGTGGAGGCAGCAACATCATTTTCCCATGCCATATCCACACACAAGGTCAGCAATGAGGTAGAGTTCTTTACTGCCCTGGATGATATGCAGGATGAACCCGGCTCAGCCCACATGGGGAGTCTTGAGTTTAATTCGGCAACGTACTACCGCTATATCAGTCTTGACCTGGGACAATTATCTGAGACTCTGGACAAAGACGAATTGAAAAAGGCGGTTTCTGTATTCACCAAAGCCCTGTACCTTGCCATACCCAGCGCCCGGCAAACAACACAGTCTGGTGCTTCTCCCTGGGAGTTTGCTAAAGTGCTTGTCCGCAAAGGCCAACGGCTGCAGGTTCCCTTTGAAGCACCTGTCAGGGCTCGGCAGGACGGTTATTTAACACCCAGTATAGAAAGTTTGAAAGCATACCTGAATAAAAAGGAAAAACTCTCCGGCTCCCTGTTTGGAAAAGTTGGGGATTATGAGTGGGGCGAGGATGAAAATTATTCTCTGGACCACCTGATAGAATCACTGCAGTCTCACGTTGAATAGAGGTGTTTTATGGCTGATCCATATTTATTATTGTGGCTTGAGGCCCCGTTGCAAGCATGGGGATATGATTCAAAATTTGGCAGACGGGATACGTTGGATTTCCCAACCAAGTCAGGGTTGCTCGGCTTAATCTGTTGTGCTTTGGGAGCCGGGGGTAAACAAAGGGAATTGCTGTCGGAATTTGCAGATCTTGATCTTCAGGTGATTGCTTATCTCAGGAGCAACAAAAATGGCAAACCGGAATCCAGGGAACCACTGCTGCGTGATTTTCACATGGTAGGAAGCGGTTATGATACGACAGATCCCTGGCAAAATCTCATGGTCCCCAAAACCAGTGAAGGGAAAAAAGCAGTGGGTGGTGGTACTAAGATAACCTATCGTTACTACCTCCAAGATATGGCTTTTGCCGTCGCTCTTCAGATCCCAGAAAAACGCTTGGAGCAGTTGGCGTATCATTTACAGAACCCGGTCTGGGACTTGTACTTGGGCCGCAAAACCTGTGTACCGACAGAGTTTATTTTTCAAGGTCATTTTCTAACAGCCGAAGATACCTTTGATGCGGCCACCAAACTGGCCGAGGAGAAAGACCGTATTGCAGGATTTCGGGTGCTTGATGGGGAGCAGGATGGTGATGAAGTGTTGACGCTCAATGATGTGCCAGTGCAATTTGGGGTAGATAAACACTATCGAGACCGGCGAGTCACATTGCAAAAAATAGGCGATTGATCCATGGCAAAAGGAGACCGGCTGTTTATCAAAGTGACCCGGGAATCACTGCCCCAGGTAAAGGATAAGTATCCATTTATTTACCTTGAGCGTGGGAGACTGGAAATTGATGATAGCAGTATAAAATGGATAGATTCCGAGGGTCATATTGTCCGTTTACCAGTGGCGACCATAAATACTCTTCTTCTGGGGCCCGGTACCAGTATCACCCATGAGGCTGTCAAAACAGCTGCTGCCGCTAATTGTTCCATTTGCTGGGTAGGAGAAGACACCTTGCTGTTTTATGCGGCAGGGTTTGTTCCAACAGCGGATACACGTAATTTGAGGAGGCAGATGGTGTTGGCAACTGATACAGTGACTGCATTGGAAGTTGCCAGAACAATGTATGCCCACAGATTTCCTGATGCAGAATTGAAGGGCAAAAGCCTAAAGGAAATGATGGGAATGGAAGGTTACCGGGTCAGGGCTTTTTACCAGAAAAATGCAGAAAAATACGGTGTTGGATGGAAAGGGCGACGGTTTACACCCGGAAAAATGGAACTTAGTGATATGACCAATCAGGTACTCACCTCGGCCAACGCAGCACTTTACGGTATTTTGTGCTCTGTGGTTCACAGCATGGGGTATTCGCCTCATATCGGTTTTATTCATTCAGGAAGCCCGCTTCCTTTTGTGTATGATCTGGCAGACTTGTATAAGGAAAAATTGTGTGTGGATCTGGCATTTTCACTGACACGGGAAATGGCTGGTCGTTACAATAAGCATTTGGTCGCAAACTCTTTTCGGGAACGGGTAATTGAATTGGACCTTCTGGATCAGGCTACCAGGGACATAAATAAACTTATGGGGACCAAACGTGCTCGTTGTCATAGCAAATAAATTGCCCCCGGCTGTGAGAGGTCGTATGAAGCTGTGGTTTGTTGAACCCCGAGCAAATGTATTTGTATCAGGCGTGAAAGATTTCGTGGCTACGAACGTGGTCGAGTATTTATACAAACATTGTCCGGCTGATTCAGGGGTGGTTATATTTCGGTCCATCTCCAAGCCGCCTGGGTATGAAATTCGCTCAATCGGATCAACTACCAAGGAGCTAACTGAAATTTCTGGGTTGCAGTTGATTATTGAAAAATCCCTTTTCAAAGAACCACATGATATATGGGTACAATAGGCGATCTTTGACAATATGTTGGTGTCTTCCCCACGCCTGTGGGGGTGTTTCCGGCGGTCAAACCCATGCGGGTATATTTTGCATGTCTTCCCCACGCCTGTGGGGGTGTTTCTAATTTCATTCCATAAATTCATTTTTTAAGGGGGTCTTCCCCACGCCTGTGGGGGTGTTTCTACACAAACTGCGAAAACATGGATATTTGCAGGGTCTTCCCCACGCCTGTGGGGGTGTTTCT
>Ga0075112_1000989_pt1 | contig 10316 bp, 9 predicted proteins | sample AntAceMetag02UKF_FD_69783 | JGI IMG/M metagenome (GOLD analysis project Ga0075112, IMG submission 69783) | Saline lake microbial communities from Ace Lake, Antarctica - Antarctic Ace Lake Metagenome 02UKF | ecosystem: Environmental > Aquatic > Non-marine Saline and Alkaline > Saline | place... | reverse complement strand
TCTTCATAATTTTTCCAGAATTCAGGGTCTTTAGCCATTCGTTTATTCTTGTATTCTTGTAGGTCACTCATGTTGGCCTCCTTTGCGAGAAATATTCTTGCTTCCTCTGTTCTGCTTTTTCAATTGCCTTGCATTAAACCACCAGCTCTGCTGGTGGTTGGTGATTACTTAATGATGGATGACCCCCAATCCCAATCCCTGGAATGGTGCGGTCGCAAAAGGTTTGAGGCATGATCTCATTTGAAAATGTAACCAAGAAATACGGCCATCTTGTTGCTAAGTCCCAGAGTAATTGACCCCGAAAGTCTTAGAATAAGCAACCCCGCCAGCCAGCAAACCCGCCATTGTGCTGCCCCGCTACCAAGCCATTATATTTCCCTCGATAGGTCGATGTTATAGTCCTGATATCCGGATATCAAGCTATCCCGCCCCTGAGAATGAATAACGAATACCCCGCCGTTTGAAAAAATATCCCTCCTGGTCTATAGGAAGGTTGTGAACACCAAAACCTAAGCCAGGAGGGATACCCGAATGCCGCCTACAGCGACAATGCAGGACATTAAAGCATATCAGAGGAAAGTAGAAAAGGGGAAAATCACAGCTCAAGGCCTGCCTCCATGCCCACGTTGCAATGTTTCGGCACATCATTTCAAGATCCATGCATACCGAGAGCGCCGTTTTTTGGTCATCGTCGATATGCTTGTACAAGCGGTCTTATCCTCATTAGTTCGTTTCAGTTGCCCGGGTTGCGGAAAGACCGTTACTTTTTATCCTGATTTTGCAATCCCTTATAAGCATTACACCCGCCAGTCTATCATGGGCTTTGCCGAAAACTATGTGGCATTCGAAGACAGCAGCTACCAGCAAGCCGTCATGGTCAAGGAAGAAAAGAGTGTTCCCGGCTACCCAGGCAACCAAAAGACCCTTGCTCCATCTACGGTTCACAGATGGGTTACAAGCCTATCGCGTTTTACCAGCACCACACAGAAGGCATTGGATCTGATCTGCCAGGAAAACCCAATCTCCACTATTTGCCGCGACCTCGCACAATGGGTCGTTCCCCGATCAAAATACAGAAGCCATGCCCGCAAAGCGTCTGTGTTGAACTGCTCTCGGCTGATTGCAACGGAGGCTGTTTTCGAGGCCGTTTTTAATCTTTCGATTTTCACCAAGTTGGCAACAACCTTGGCCTTTACATGAGTTAACGTCACCTCCGCCGGCGCCCCTGCCGGCAGAAAGGAGGTGATTTTTTGGACAAAGAGCAAGAAAAATGGGCCATCTTCTGGTGCGATCTGTTAAGTCCGGTCATTTACGGAGAGATCGAGTCGGAGGCAACCAACTGGTTTCTCAAACAAAAGGCATCAGAAGAAATCCGGTTCCCGGACGGACGTATCGGCACTCCCTCAATCTCCACCCTGCGTCGTAAGCTGAATCGATATCAGCAAGGGGGATTTGACAACCTGGCGCGACAAAAACGTTCCGATCAAGGAAAGCCGCGCAATACCAACCCAGAAGTGATCGAAAAGGCCATTGAGCTGAAGGAAGAACAGCCCCGCCGCAGCCCCCAAACCATCAACTTCTTCCTCAATGACCTGTACGGGACCACCGTCCCCCGCTCCACCCTGTACCGGCATCTGAAACAGGCCGGAGCCACCCGCATCAAGTTAGGCATTACCCGAACCAAAGTTCGAAAACGCTGGACCCGGGACCATACCCATGATCTGTGGGTCGGCGATTTTGAAGAAGGCCCCTACGTGCTTGAACAGGGCGATGTCGTGCCTACCCATCTTTCGGCATTCATAGATTGTCACAGTCGCTATGTGGTCGAAGCCCGCTATTATTTCAGGCAAAATCTGGACATCCTCATTGACTCATGGATTCGGGCACTTTCCATTCACGGCGCCCCTGGCGAGCTATATGTGGATAACGCCAAAGTCTATCATTCGATCGGGCTCAAGGCCGCCTGCCACCGCCTCAGCATCAAATTGTTGCACAGGCCCCCCAAAGACCCGCCTGCAGGCGGGCTTATCGAACGATTTTTCGAGACGGCTCAGGATCAGTTCGAAGCCGAAGTGCGCGCCGGCGACATCATGACCATCGACCAAATCAACCGGGGCCTCTCCGCATGGATGTCTGTCAGCTATCACAAATCAAAAAACGCCGAGACCGGACAAAGCCCACACAAACGCTATCAACAAGGTCTCACCGTTATCCGTCAGGTCGACATGGGTCGCGCCATTGAATCTTTCATGCACACAGCCTTTCGTACCGTCAACAAAACCTTCTCAGATATTCAATTAGACAAACGATTCTACCGCGTTGATCCCAAGCTCCGAGGCGATCGCGTCCAGGTCCGTTTCGATCCCTTTGCTTCATGGGAGTGCCTGCAAATCTATTCCTTACAAGACGCGTATTTGGGCACAGGAGTCCTTCACAACCGCACCACAGCCCCCGGTACGCCTAAACCCCTGCAAACAAAACCCAAACACAGCTTTATAGATCTGTGGATACGGGAACATAAAAAAACCTTGGCTGAGCAGACCTCCCCCATTGATTATCGAAAAGTCGTTCAAAAAAGACCCTGGCCTTTTCACGAGTTTGCCAAAACCGTGGCCCAACTCATGGGGCGAAAGGCAGGCCTGGCAGATCTTTCATCAGCAGAACTCGAATCCCTCAAAAAAGTCTACAATCTTAGCATCTCCATCAATCGGCAGATGGTCAAACAAGCATTTGAAAACGCACAACATCCAACCATTATCTATATCATCGCAGAACTCAAATACTTAATCCAAAAGGAGGATACCCATGTTTCTTAACCATTTTTCCCTCAACGACCATCCATTTACCGAAAATCCACCCATCCAGTGGCTCCTGCGCGATCCACGCATCGAGCAGGCACTGGCAGGTCTACAGTTCTTTGAACAACAAGGCGACATCGGGCTCATCTTAGGCCAAACCGGCATCGGAAAATCATCGCTTCTCAGACTGTTCATCCATGAACTGCCACAAAACCGATATCATCCCCTCTATCTTCATCTAACCCCCCTCAATGCCAATGCCTTTCTCAGACTCATCGTTACCAAACTCGGCGAAAAACCCAAAATGGGCAAGGATCGCATTCTCCTCCAACTCCTCGATCGCATCAACCAGAACGAAAAATCCACCCTCTTGATCATTGATGAAGCCCATTTGATCGATCCCCACACCCTTACCGATCTCAGAATCCTGATCTCTTCCATAGGAGTGCAGATACCCCTCAAAATCCTCTTGTGCGGCCAGGAGAGCTTACGCCAGATACTCAAGCGTTCCTCTCATGCCGACCTGCTCCACCGCATTACCCTGCGCCTTTCCCTCAAATCATACTCAAAAGATCAGACCAGCGTCTATATCGACAACCGCATCGCCAAGGCCGGAGGATCAACCAAAATCTTCGAAAAAGAGGCCAAAGAACTCATCCATGACTATGCCGCACGCGTGCCTCGACAAATTAATAATGTGGCAACCGCCTGCTTGATCAACGCAGTCTCTCAAAACATCAATAAAATTACAGACGCCATGGTCAACGATACCATGGCTCAATATCAACTTCCATAGGAGGCTATACCATGGAAAAAAAATACTTCTCCTCCGATTTTCTCAGAATGCTCAGAAACCAGGTCCCCATCGATACCGTCATAACATCCTTTTTGAACATCGAGGCCCGAAACACTCACCATTTGTTTCGATTTCGCTGTCCCTTGTGCCAAAGATTCCATACCGCCGTTAACCCAAAAACCAACCTCGCCAGATGTTTCGATTGCAGACAAAATTTCAATCCCATAGATATCGTCATGGCCGCTACAAAGTCTTCTTTTATTAAAGCAGTGGAATTCCTCGAAGATAGGATCAACCCGTAAAACATTTCCTGCCGGTCGCTTCAAATGCTTCCGGCTGAAGACTATCACGCCATTTTGAAAAGCGTGTAACGTTATTCATTTGTTCCTGTCTTTTTGGAGGTGAAAATGCGAGGTGGAAAGCGCACTGGAGCAGGGCGAAAAAAAAAGCCGGATCACTTGAGACGTGAGTTGCTAACCATTCGCTTACCGAAATGGATGATCTTACAGCTCAAAACAAGAGGCGAAATTGCGTATTTGATTGAGGAGCAATTGGCAAAAAATGACTTTTTGGATTTGCCGGATGACTATGATCTCGACAGTTGAAATCTGAGCTCTGTAGGTAAAACATTTCCTGCCGGTCTATTCAAACGTTTCCGGAAGAATTTCTGAAATCACATATCTCGGGACGTTCAGGTTCAAACAATTTGGGACTTAGCATCTTGTCGCGGTGGACGGGGTATCCTATACTGTCAGTAAGGGGGAATTCTTTGCGCTGTTAGGGCCTAACGGGGCCGGAAAAACGACCCTTGTGCGCATGCTTCTCGGCTTTTCGCGTTGCACGGCCGGAAGCATCACCATAGACGGGTTGCTTGCCGGGAGATCAGAATCTCGCAAGAAGGTCGGATATCTGGCTGAGTTACACCGCATTCCGCCCTATCTGTCCGGGGCGGAATATCTGATGCGCCATGCCGCATTTTGCGGTCTGTCCGATAGTCGTGCGAAAAAGGAGGTGGGAGAAATTCTGGAACGGGTCGGGATGAACGGCAGTGAAAAGAAAAAGGCATCCCAATATTCAAAAGGGATGACACAACGAATGGGACTTGGGGCCGCGCTTCTGGGCAATCCCGAACTGCTTGTGCTGGATGAACCGGTCTCCGGTCTGGATCCTACGGGAATACGTGATGTCCGCGTGATTCTAGAGGAATTCAAGAAGCGAGGGAAGACCATTGTTCTCAACTCCCATCTACTTTCCGAGGTGGAGAAACTGTGTGATACGGTCGCTATCATGAACAAGGGCAGGATTGAGATAAAAGACTCCCTCTCCCATATCGTTCATGCAAATGAAACACTGGAAGACGTGTTCTTCCGATATCTTGAGGATAAAAATTCGTAAGATGAATAATCTGATCCGGATATCTGTTATCACCATAAAAGATCAGATGCGCCAGAAGAGTTTTTATCTATTGCTGGCAATGGCCGTTGTTTTTATCTTGCTTATCAGAGGTTGTTATCAGGGCAACTATTCCGTAAACGGGCGACAGGTTGAAAGCGTTTCCGTGGCATGGCATGTGTCACTGCTTGTATTTCACTTTATTGCCGCCAGCATGTTGCTGATGGCATCCATGCTTTCCATGGGCATGTTTTCCCGGGATCGTGATGACGGCGCCATGGTGATATTTCTCTCTCGTTCCGTTGACCGGTGGCAGTATGTGCTCGGCAGGATTGCCGGAATCTGGATTTTTACAACCACGATTATGTTCATTCTTCATCTGGCCATCTTTCTAATCGTCTTGGCCAATACCGGCGGAATGATCACCGGATATCTGACTGCATCTCTTTTGTGTTCCTTCAACCTGCTTTTTGCAATTGTTCTGACGTGTTTTTTATCCCTTTTCCTGCCGAATGTTATGGCAGCTATTTTCACCCTGGGAATTATCGGAATCAGCTTTCTATCGGATGGGGCCTACCAGGCTATGCAGAGTGAGCTGATTCGGCAAATGATTTCCGGTGAAAACCATGCCTCTTTCTGGCGAATCCTTTTTCCGAAGGTCTACATGTTTCAGCATTATGCATCAACGCTGATCACAAATAATGCATTTGACTGCATGTCCCCCACATATGTCTGGGGCAATATTGTTTTCTACTCAGGAGCGCTGTTTGCTGCCCTATTGTGGTGCTTTTACAGAAGCGAGATATGAATGAAAGGGTCGAGTCTGCCCCATTTCCTTCAACGTTTATAAGCGACTCAAAGCCGAGCTTTGGCGCCGGCCGGACGAAGTCGGGGAAGAATAGTGCGAGTGAAGACGACCCAGAACAAGCCGTTGCACCATCCCGCTTAAAGCCGCACAGGGGGGACGCGGCTCTAAGCGGCTGCTGAACGGCAACGTTTAAAAGCTAAGACTATCCAGGCGGGTTCAGTGATCGGAATGGTTTTCCGATGTCACATCGGAACAAAATTTGAAAACCAACCGGGGGCGTAAGCTGAAACACAAAAGCCGAAACATTGCAAAGCCGAAAAACCTAAAAATAGGCCAACTTAATAACCTAAAAAATGCTTGACGCAAAAACCTAAAAATAATAAAACTTAATAACCTAAAAATAGCTCATATGTGCATACATAACATATAGGTCAAAAATGCCAACACCACAAGATAAGCTTTCAGAATCTCTCGCTGTTCTGAAAAGACTTCAGGACGAAGGCATTGTTGCAATTCATACAAAAAGCATGACACGAACTCACCGGGAACGTCTTATCAAAAACGGATTCATCCAAGAAGTGATGAAAGGATGGTATGTTCCAGCCCGCCCTGAAGAGCCAGCCGGTGAGAGTACGGCTTGGTATGCCTCATTTTGGGACTTTTGTGGTGATTATCTTAAATCAAGGTTTGGTAATCAATGGTGTCTTTCCCCTGAACAATCATTGAGCATTCATAGCGGTAACTGGAACGTACCAGAACAACTTCTTGTCCGCACTCCAAAAGGGGGGAATAAGCCAATATCTCTTCTTCATGAAACATCAATAATGGACGTTCGCCTGAAATTGCCGGACAAGAATGATTTAGAAATCAAGGAAAACTTACGGATTATGACCCTGCCCGCTGCTTTGATTTCATGTGCCCCCGGCTATTATTCAAATAATGCTATAGAAGCCCGAGCTGCGCTGTCCATGATCTCTGATGCTTCCGAAATCTTACACAAGCTTCTTGAAGGTGGGCGAAGCACAGTAGCCGGAAGACTTGCAGGAGCTTTCCAAAATATTGGGGAAAATGTTATTGCTGACAATATTATCGAGGCAATGAGAGCTGCCGGATATAGCATTACAGAAAATGACCCCTTTGAAGAAAAACATACTATTATTTTTAGTGAGCGCGAGCTTTCTCCACATGTCAACCGGATACGGATGAACTGGGCATATATGCGCGATATTGTCCTCGAAAACTTTCCACAGGCACCCTTATTACGCCAGAACACCGATGAATATCTTAAAAACGTAGATGATATATATCTGACTGATGCCTATCATTCACTTTCTATTGAAGGATATCGTGTTAGTGAGGAGCTTATTGAACGTGTCCGCTCCGGGAATTGGGACCCAGAAACTAACCGCAAAGATAAAGAGTACGCAAATGCCTTGGCTGCTCGTGGTTACTGGCAAGCTTTTCAAGCAGTTAAGAAAAGCTTGGCAAAAATTCTGAATAAAAACTCTTCAGGTACGGTGGTAAGTAACGATCATTCTATATGGTACAGAGAATTATTTGCCCCAAGTGTAAGCGCTGGTCTTATAGCCACATCTGACCTTGCCGGTTACCGTAACCAACCTGTCTATATCAGAAAATCAATGCATGTACCACCCCGATACGAAGCTGTGCGCGATCTTATGCCTGCATTCTTCTCTCTTTTAAAAGATGAAAAAGAGCCTGCTGTAAAAGCTGTTTTAGGCCACTTTTTCTTTGTATATATCCACCCCTATATTGATGGAAATGGCCGCATGGGAAGATTTTTGATGAATGCTATGTTAGCCAGTGGTGGCTATCCATGGACAGTCATTCCACTTGAAACCCGCAATGATTACATGGCCACCTTGGAAGAAGCAAGCGTAAGAAAGAATATAGAACCGTTTTCCAGATTTTTAGCTGAACTCGTTCAAAAAGAGGGATGTTATTAGGGCTAGATCCACGGCAACTAGCTGAAATAATAGTGAATAAACTTTAAGGACACCCCTATTTTTGACCTGTTTATTCTATTTTTCAGGGCAAAGAAGAACGGCATGGGTGTCAGGCCTACACAGTTGACAGCCTATGCCTTTCTATTCACATGTCCAAACCACGCCTTTCACCCGATAAACGGGTGAAGGCGACGTTAGAATAGAATAGGAAAGGAAAGGAAATACAGATATGAATTATCAACATACGAAAGTATTGGGAATTTATAAGCAGGCGATAAAAAAACATGTGATATTGCTCACATTAGTGTTCATTGCGCTTATGTGTTGGGGATGCGGAACAATTCCTCAAGCCACAATAGATCTCGGAGGGGAAATCCCTCAAGCCCCGGATTACCAGAAGGCTTCCTCTTGGGTATTCCAAACCCCAACACCGGACAAGCCGATAGATGTTTTTTATGTTTATCCCACGATTTATGCTGAAGACTCACCCGCAAACATGGATATCAATAATGCGGATTTGAGGGGTGCTGCCGAGCATCTTATTGATGTCCAGGCCAGCGTGTATTCAGAAAGTGCGAATATTTTTGCCCCCTACTACCGGCAGATGTCATTTGCTAAGCTGAATCCTGAAGAAGACACGTATAAAAACCAATATTTTCAACTCGGATATTCGGATGTCTCACGAGCTTTTGAATATTTCCTCGAAAATCTGAATCAGGGTCGTCCTTTCATTCTTGCCGGTCACAGTCAGGGAACGATGGTTCTGATTCAACTGATGCGGGAACGCTTCAAAAAACCTGGTTTACAGAACCAGTTGGTGGCCGCGTATCTAATCGGATATTCGATAACCCCAGAGGATTTTGCTACTTACCCCTGGATGAAGCCCGCAACGCAAGCGACCGATACAGGCGTAATTATTTCTTATAATACCCAAGCTCCCGGGGCAACTAGTTCTCCCGTATTACTGCCAGGAGCATTTTGTATTAATCCGCTAAACTGGACAACTGATGAAACACCGGCAGACAAGCTTTCGAACCTTGGCGCCGTCTTTTTCAATGATACAACCAGCCACATTGAACGAGAGATTCCACACTACGCAGGCGCTCGTGTGGATAAAGAAACAGGTTCACTGGTCACCACCCTGCCCGAAGAGCTGGACATTGGCGCATTTCCCCTGGGTGTATATCATAAATATGATTACGCACTCTGGTATTGCAACCTTAAAGCAAATGTGAAAACCCGCTGTAAAAACTACTTTGAGAAAAACGAAAAATAGATAAAATCTTCTAACAAAAATCTTGCGGAGCGCGCCTTAAACAAAACTGCGTGAAAAAACGACACGCAGGGCCATCAACCGGATCGAATCAGACGCAAAAAGCGCGCTCCTCATCCGGCGTTAGCGTAAAAAAGGGGGTCAAGTCTGCCTTTGACTCTTAGTTCTAATTTCGGGAAACAGTAAGAGTCAACGGCAGACTTGACCCCATGATCATCGTCATCGTCCAATTTCTACCCCGGACCTTTTCTTATTTTTTCAGGAGAAACCTGCTGATCACGAGTTTCTGGATCTCAGATGTGCCTTCATAGATTCTCAAGGGACGAATCTCACGATAAAGTCTTTCCACAGCCGATCCCTTCATGACTCCCACACCTCCATGAATCTGAACAGCTTGGTCAATAGTCTTCCAGGCCGCTTCCGTCGCATATAGTTTGGCCATGGAGGCTGCCAGGGTCACATCGGGGGCGTTGCTATCCTTTTTTATGGCAGCCCTGTAAACCAGTAGCCTTGCTGCCTCAAGTTCGGTGGCCATCTCTGCCAGTTTAAACATGACCCCCTGTTGTTTTGAAATAGGCACACCAAACTGAACTCTTTTGGGCGCATAAGAAAGAGCTTCTTCCAGAGCAGCCTGCCCCATCCCCACCGCGGCAGCCCCAACCGTCATACGCATCAGATCGAGTGTACCCATGGCCAGTTTGAACCCGTCTCCAATTTTTCCCAAAAGATTTTCCTTCGGGATCAAAGCGTTATCCAGCTTCAGACTCACAATATCGTGGGAGGCAATAAGTTCGAGTCTCTTTTCCACCTCAAAACCAGGCGTACCTTTTTCCACAACAAACGCCGAAATGGACCTGGGGTTATCCTTGGAGGGGGTCTTGGCAAATATGACGGCCATATCCGCAGAATATCCGTTGGATATGAATCTTTTTTTGCCACTTAAAGCATACCCCTCCTTCACCTGTACCGCTTCTGTTTCCAGATTCGATACATCGGAACCCGCATTGGGTTCGGTAAGGCCAAAGGTCGTCAGGATGTCTCCTTTAACCACCCCGGGAAGATATTTGGATTTCTGTTCCCCGGTACCCCCTAAAACAATCGGGTAGGATCCAAGACCCTGCATGGCCAATGTGACATCGGCCGGACTGTATACACCCGCCAGGACTTCCCGGGCCAAGCATATGCGAACGGCACTGACCCCATATCCACCATATTCCGCTGGAATAAGGTACTTGAAAAGGCCGGCTTCCCCCATGCTTATTCTGAGCTCATGAGGGACTTC
>Ga0075112_1000988_pt1 | contig 10334 bp, 8 predicted proteins | sample AntAceMetag02UKF_FD_69783 | JGI IMG/M metagenome (GOLD analysis project Ga0075112, IMG submission 69783) | Saline lake microbial communities from Ace Lake, Antarctica - Antarctic Ace Lake Metagenome 02UKF | ecosystem: Environmental > Aquatic > Non-marine Saline and Alkaline > Saline | place... | reverse complement strand
CGAATAATGTCATCTTCGCCCAGATAGCTGCCGGTCTGCACTTCGATCAGCACCATCGGCAGTTTGCCGGGGTTCTCCATGCGGTGCACGGCCCCAAGCGGGATATAGACCGACTGGTTTTCCGTCACCAGTTTGACCTGATCGTCGATGGTGACTTTGGCAGTGCCTTGCACCACGATCCAATGCTCGGCGCGGTGGTGATGGCTTTGCAGACTTAGCGCCGCGCCGGGATGCACGACAATGCGCTTGACCTGAAACCGGTTGCCGACCGCGAGGCTTTCAAACCAGCCCCAAGGCCGGTGATCGCGTGGGAAGGTTTCGGCCTGCGCCGCCCCCTTGGCCTTGAGGGCTGTGACGGCTTGTTTGACGTCTTGCGCGCGGTCTTTATGGGCGACCAGCACGGCATCATTCATTGCCACAACGACGATATCCTCAAGCCCGATGCCCACGACCTCCAGACCCTCGGACTCCGAGCGCAGCAACGTGTCGCTACAGTCAATCGCCGTGGCCGCCCCGCTGGTGACAACCCCCGCCGCATCGGGGCTGGAGTCGCGCCACACAGCCTCCCAGCCGCCAAGGTCGGACCACACACCGCTGTAGGGCACCACGCTGATATTGGGCGCTTTCTCCATCACCGCATAGTCGATCGAGATATCATCCAGCGCCGCCCAAGGCTCAGCCGCGAGCCGCGTAAAGCCCAGATCCAGCGCCGCCTGTTCAACAGCGGCGCGGGTTTGCGCCAGCATTTCGGGCTGAAAGGCCTCAAAAGCGGCGACCAGCGTGTCGACACAGAACAGAAAAATCCCGGCGTTCCACAGATGCTGACCACCCGCCAACATGGCCTGCGCCGTCGCCAGATCAGGTTTCTCAACAAACCGTGCCAACGGCTGGGCGATGGGCGCGAAATCCGCGCCGGGGGATTGCGACATCTCCAACCAGCCAAAGCCGGTTTCGGCGCGGTCAGGGCGAATGCCGAAGGTGACGATATTGCCATCGCGTGCGGTTTCAGCCGCCGCCTGCACCGCCTCGCGAAACCGTGCCGCATCGGGGATCACGTGATCCGAGGGCGCGACCAGCATCAACGCGCCTGCCTCATGCGCCTGCACGCTAAGCGCCGCCGCCAAGATTGCGGGGGCCGTATTGCGCGCTTGCGCCTCGATCAAGATCGCCGCTGGGGCCACCTCGATCTGCGCCAATTGCTCAGTGACGATAAAGCGAAAATCCGACCCCGTCACCACCACCGGGGCGGCAAACCCGGCCCCCGACAATCGCCGCGCCGAGGCTTGAAACAGGCTCTCATCGCCGGTCAGCGACGAAAATTGCTTGGGATAGGACTTGCGCGACAGCGGCCAAAGCCGGGTTCCCGAACCGCCGCATAATAGAACTGGGTGAATTTGCATCTATGCCCCCTCATTCGTGGCGGCTTTGCGCCAAACACCTTCAGTGTTTGAACCACATGCCACGATTGGCGGCAAGCTTAACGCACCCGCCTGATGCATGGTTGCGAAGTTACCGTGATCCTCTACAACGGGGCCGTTGTATCACGGGTTTTCACAGGTTGAGCGTATCATGACACATGTTCTGGTCACCGGCGGCGCAGGCTATATCGGCTCGCATGCTTGCAAGGCGTTGGCGGCGCGCGGCTATACGCCGGTGTGCTTTGACAATCTGTCAACCGGTTGGGCGCAGGCGGTAAAATACGGCCCCTTTGTGCAAGGCGATCTGGCCGACCGCACGGCGCTGGACGCGGTGTTCGCCGAATTCGAACCGGTCGCCGTCATGCATTTCGCCGCCTTCAGTCTGGTTGGCGAGGCCATGTCGAACCCCGGTAAATACTGGCGTAACAATGTGCTGGGTTCGCTCACTCTGGTCGAGGCCGCGGTCGAGGCCGGCTGCAAGCAGATCGTCTTCTCATCGACCTGCGCCACCTACGGCGAACAAGACGGCGTACTGCTGACCGAAGACAGCGCCCAGATGCCGATCAACGCCTACGGGTCGACCAAACGCGCGGTTGAGGAAATTCTACGCGATTTTCGTGCCAGTGACGCGTTGCGCACGGTGATTTTCCGGTATTTCAATGTCGCGGGGTCCGATCCTGCGGCTGAGATCGGCGAACACCACCGCCCCGAAACCCATTTGATCCCGGTCATGCTGGAAGCCATCGACGGCCAGCGCCCCGAATTGGAGATCCACGGCACAGATTACGACACGCCCGATGGCACCTGCGTGCGCGACTACGTGCATGTCGTTGATCTGGTCGAGGCGCATATTCTTGGGCTGGAATGGTTGCTTGAGGGGAACGAAAGCCGGGTGTTCAATCTCGGCACCGGGGCGGGGTTTACTGTCAAGGAAGTCATCACCCATGCGCGCGCTGCGACGGGTCATAAGGTGCCGCACCGGTTTGGCCCGCGTCGTGGCGGGGATGCTGCGAGCCTCGTTTCGGGTAGTCACCGCGCCTTGTCTGAACTGGGCTGGGATCCAAAGCGTTCATCGTTAAAGGTGATGATCGCAGATGCCTGGAAATGGCACAAAACGACTGGGTACTCGGGCTAATTCCTTGCGGTTCTCAGCCCTGCTTTGGTGGCGTGACTGGGATATCGGGACGGATATGATACGGCCTGAGGCCCGCTGAGTGAGTTAAATAGAGTTAGAATAGAGTTACAGGTTTTTCACTTTCTTATAACGCCTTGATAAATTGGCCTGAATCCCGGTGATTTTGTGAAAACGGTGTGTGAAGTGACGAAAGATGGTGTGTGAAGTGACGATAGTCGGTGTGTGAAGTGACGAAAGATGCGTAAAGTTATCCACAGGCTGCGAGGCTTGTTTGACCCGTGTGTGAAGTGACGAAAGCTTGACGATTGGTGTGTGAAATGACGATAGTGGCCCCAGTGTGTGAAATGACGACTCTTGGCTTGAAACAGGTGTGTGAAATGACGAAAGAAAGCGCTGCCCTCCCGGCCCGCTCGCCGCTGTTGCCCGACCGGCACCCGCAGCGTGACCTGTTCGTGTGCGACATCGTTGATGCGGTGCCCAAAGGCGATATGGCCTCGATGGAGCACCCGATTTTCACGCTGTCCACCAAACCCGATATGAACCCGCGCAAATACACCCGCGGTGAAAACTTTATCGAGGTCTCGCCGTCGCGCCACGGTTTGGCGACGGTGCATGACCGCGATGTGCTGATCTACTGCATCAGCCAGTGCATGGCGGCCCTCAATGAGGGCCGCCAAGTCCAGCGCAGTCTGCGCTTCAAGGCGTATGATTTGCTGGTGGCGACCAACCGTCAGACCTCGGGCCGGGGGTATGAACTGCTCAAGGATGCGCTGCGCCGGTTGCAAGGCACCCAGATCGAGACCAACCTCAAGCAAGGCGGCAAGGAATATTTCAAGGTCTTCAGCCTCATTGACTCGGCTGAGATCGTCAAGGAAACCCGCGATGGGCGCATGCTGGACGTCGAAATCACGCTGTCTGATTGGGTGTTCGATGCGATCCAGAACAACAATGTCCTCACCCTCAGCCGGCAGTATTTCTTCCTGCGCAAACCGCTGGAACGGCGCCTCTACGAGATCGCCCGCAAGCATTGCGGCAGTCAGGCGGTCTGGAAGGTCGGGCTGGATCTTCTGCGCGGCAAATGTGGGTCAAGCTCGACGATGAAAGAGTTTCGCCGCCTGCTGGGCAAGATCATCGAAGACGATACCCAGCACGATCACATGCCCGATTACACATTCACCATCGAAGACGACATTGTGGTTGTGCACCCCAAAAAGGACATCCACCAAAGCGCCCTGCTGTTGCCGCTGTCGTCCTTGCGCCTTGCGTCCGACACCCATGAGGTCGCGCGGCAGTTGGCGCCGGGGTGGGATATGCATGGGCTTGAACACGAATGGCGGACGTGGGTTCTGGAAAAGGGCATTCCGGTGCAAGACGCAGACAAGCATTTCCTGAGCTTTTGCAAGAAACGCGGCGCGTATAAGCATTAAAGCATGTTTGCATGCAATGCGCATTTGGTGAAAGCCTGCAATCATGCTTGGCGCATTGCATGACTACATGATAGCATGCTTTAATGCAACTTCTGGCAGATCGAAAGAGGACCTATGACCTATGACCTATATAATCGGGATGGTGTCGCAAAAAGGCGGGGTCGGTAAATCGACCCTCGCCCGGATGATGGCCCGTGAATTTGTCGCCGGTGGCCTGACCACGAAAATCGCCGACCTTGATACCCAGCAGCAAACCTGCACCCATTGGGCCGGGCGGCGCGCTGAAAATGGCGTCACGCCAGAGTTGCAGGTGCAAAGTTTTGCCACGGTGAAAACCGCCCTCGACGACGCGCCGCGGTTTGATGCGCTGATCCTTGATGGCAAACCGAACGCCTCGGATCAAACCGCTGAGATCGCCCATGCCGCCGATCTTGTGGTGATCCCCACAGGGCAAACGATTGACGATCTGCACCCCGGCGTCGTGCTGGCCCATGCGCTGCGCAAAAAAGGGATAGCCCCCGAAAAGATCGCCTTTGCCATGTTCAAGACCACCGGCAGCGAGCGCGAGAACGCAGCGGCGCGGCAATACCTCTCGGAAGCGGGGTATTGCGTGCTTGAGGGCGAAATTGGGGTATCAACGGCCTATGGCTCGGCCTCGGACGCAGGCAAGGCGATCACCGAAACCTCGTTTCGCACCTTGAACGAACGGGCCTCGAAACTGGCGCAAAGCGTGATCGACAAGATGGTCGAATTGCAAGACCGGCAGGTGGCGTGATGGCGACTAATATTGCCAAGCTGAAAAGCCGCAAAGGCGCACCACCCCCGGCCGAGGCCGCGCCTGATGTCATCGCCGATGATACGCGGGCTGAAAGTACGCGGACGGAAACTGCCAAAAACGATACGCAGGCCGCCAAGGTCGCGCAAAGGCCGCTTCAGGTGCGGGTGCCGATCACGGTGTTCGAGGAATTCAGCGAACAGGCAGGCCGCGAATATGGCTTTAGCCACGGGGCGAAAAAGCAATTGTTCCTGAAGATGTGGGATGCATACAAAGCGCAAAACATGAAAGCATGATTGCATGCAAGTTTGCAATCATGCTTTGCGCGATGCATATAACCCCCCTCACGACAATCATATGTTTGTCGTGAGGGGGGTCGGGCACGCCCCGAACGAGGCTTTTACCCAAGGCCCAACTCGCGAAAACCCCAGAATAATCAATTGCCAATAATTAACGCCAACAATAGGTTTATCGTGAACCCGGCACCCACGAGGAGGCTTGATTGTGGCGCTAATTGGATACGCACGGATCTCGACGATTGAGGGGGCGCAACTGCTGGACCGCCAGCACGACGCCCTTAATGCTGCTGGCTGCGAGCGGATCTTTGAAGATCGCGCCTCGGGCGCAAAAGCCGACCGACCGGGGCTTGCGGCCTGCCTCGATTTTCTGCGCAAGGGCGATGTGCTCGTGGTGCTCGACCTCGACCGGCTTGGGCGGCTGGCGGGTGATCTGATCGCCTTGATCGACCAATTGGCGGCGCGGGATATCGGCTTTCGGGCGTTGAATGCGCCGATGGACACGACAACCCCGGCGGGCCGCGCGTTCTTGCAAATTCAAGCGGCATTCGCGGAAATGGAGCGCAACGTCATTCGCCAGCGCGTGAATGAGGGGCTGGCGGCGGCGCGGGCGCGGGGGCGCAAAGGCGGGCGACCGCGGATCATGACCGCCGACAAGCTGCGCTATGCGGTGCATCTGATGGCCGATAGAAACCGGTCCATTCCCGAAATCTGCTCCGAACTGGGCGGGGTGAAACCCTCGACGCTGTATCACTACCTGCATGCCGACGGCGCGCTGAAACCCGCAGGCCGCGATCTGCTGAACACGCCCGATGGGGCATAACCGGCGCATCGCTTGCACGCGGGGATTTGGCGGTGATAGTGAATGAGGCGCAAGACAGGCTGGCGCTTTTCGAGACAACAACCCTTGAGGCTTCGATGAACACAGGTTCCGGCGAAACGTCTGCCACTCCGTTTGACATGGCGGGCTTGCGTGGGCTTGGGGATGCCGATCTGTCGGGCCCTGCGGTCAATAACGCGCGCTTGTGCCCAGGACTTTATCTTAGCTGGGACGACGGCGGCACCGGGTCTGATGTTACACTAAGCCGCGACGGCGATGAGATGCTGGCAATCCAAGGCGGCTTCGAGCAGATGCCGACGTGGTTTACCTTGAATTTTGAGCTGGGGGCAGGGCGGCTTGGGGCAGGGGACCGTATTGCGCTGATTGTCGAAGGCCACGCAGAAGATGCAGTGTCTTTGCCCGTGTTCTTGCGCTCAACGGCGGCCGGGCAGGCGGATGATATTGATGCGCTGAACCTGCTGGAGCTTGGCCCCGAAACCACCATCAACACGGTCATTGTTCAGCTCGATTGGCCCGCCGAAGCTGAGAGCTTTCACACGCTGCTTGTGAAACTGCCAAAGGATGGCACCAAGGTGGTTTTGCGCAATTTTCGCGTGATCCATGTGCCGGCCGGGCGCGGCCCCCGTGTTGGCCGCAAAACCCTGTCTTCTTTTGCGGTATAGCGGCGAAAACCGCATCGGTGTTAAGGCGGCGCAGGCCCAGTGTTTCGCTGTTGGCCATACCGGTCAGGATCGCACCATAGCTCAGCGCGGCACCGGTGCGGCCGGTTGCCGTGCTGTGGCAACCGGCCGCCTTTGGCCCGCAGATCCTTGCTATCGGTCTGCCCGTTATACGTTTACGCGACTATTGTGCCTGTAGATCCGGGTTATCAAACCGATACCATTGGCGACCTTTGGAAAGAGGCTTCTTGCGTTCCAGAAGGAACCAAGTTCTACCGACTTCAAATTCACTCGTTTCATTGAGAAGCGTCCAATCCTCTTTGAACGGGCGCAAAAATCCTTCGCGGTTATATTTATCTCCCAGATCCCATTTGCCTACATATTTATCTTCATAGCCAATGAACTCAACAAGAAGATATCTTCCAGCAATACCGCCAAGAAGGTCCGCCTGTTTTTCTAACGATACGCCCGCCTTACTCAGGTGGTGCGTAATGGACGATGCAACAACCAGATCACACCGAAGCCTACGACGCCAATCGTCTAATTCGTTATGCTTAGGCGGATCACTCGGCTGGTAAGGGGTTACCAGATCGATTTTCATGAAATTGATCGGCAGTTCATGGTTTTTGTTTGCTTCGTAGGCAAGCGTAAGAGGTCTGGCAGAGTAATCTGCCGCAATCACGGTTTTCCCATGTGCTGCAAACAGAAACGCCAACCGCCCGGTACTGGCACCGGCATCAAAAATGGAGGAAACACCGGAAAGGCGCGATACCCACGAAAATAAGAGTGCTGCCTCTGGGTCTGTTGGCTTCAAGAGAGTCGAAAGCGGGGTTTTCTTGACTTTCGCGTAATCATCCCAGAAATTCTTTTCTTCACTCTTAACAATATCTTCGACGGTAAAACTGGACAAAAAGGCCAGCCCTGACTTCCAGGATTCCGAACTGCTCTCGTCAAAACTCTCCAACCAACCCTGAGGTCCCGTCTTAAAATTGGCGAGGACACGGTTCAGGTCTTGCGTAAAGTTTTGTTTTGCAAGGCCGTTACGGACATCAGAGAACCCGCCAATATCCAGGAAAATGGGTTTCCCTTTGAAAAAGGTCATCTGGGCCAAATTGCAGTCGTTCGCCAGAAATTCTGACCCCTCTTCAATGAGCTGCATGTTTATCTTGCACACCAGCTTCAAGGCATCGAGCCGCATCGCAGCGACCCACTCCATGGGTTCCGTGCAGTGGGTGATCTCTTCGATCCTGTAGATCGTTCCAGGCCGACCTTTCAAAACAAGATCTGTGGGCGACATTAGCGGAACATATCGCTTTGCCATGAGCGACCGAAACGGGTCACTGTTCACAAAGTCATTGAGCCGCTTCCATCTACCATTTTGAACGTCGCTAGACACGATCAGGCGATAGAGATCGCCGTTCCATGTGAACAGCTTATTCTCGTCAGCGCTTTGTTTCACGAAGCTGATCTCTTGAGGCTCAATTTTGTGCATTCTGATCTCCTATGATCATTATTGTTGTGGCAATCTGTTCGATGCGAACACCGAACAGCCGTGAATAGACGCGCTGCGCTGCTGTGGCCGGCGACGCCATGCAGCACAAGTGGCAGCCTCGTTCACTCAACGCTTACCGGAATTGGCATTCCGTGCTCTTTCAAAATCGCGTGGCGTTTCGCGGCTTTCAGGTCTTCCACCATCATCTCCGTGCACATCTCCTGCGCGGTTATCTCTGGCTCCCAGCCCAGCTTGGCCTTGGCCTTTGAGGGGTCGCCCAGAAGCGTTTCAACCTCGGCGGGGCGGAAGTAACGCGGGTCAATGCGCATGATGACCGCGCCAACGTTCAGCGCCGGTGCCTTGTCCCCCTCGATCGCCGTGACCGTTGCCGTTTCGCTCACGCCGTCACCGGAAAACGCCAGCGTCAGCCCCAGCTCTTTCGCGCTCCAGGTGATGAATTCGCGCACGGAATACTGCTTGCCGGTGGCAATCACAAAATCATCGGGCTGCTCTTGTTGCAGCATCATCCACTGCATCCGCACATAGTCCTTGGCATGGCCCCAATCACGCAGGCTGTCGATATTGCCCATGTAAAGACAGGGCTCCAGCCCAAGGGCGATATTGGCCAGACCGCGGGTGATCTTGCGGGTCACAAAGGTCTCGCCGCGCCGCGGGCTCTCGTGGTTGAACAAGATGCCGTTGCAGGCGTACATGCCATAGGCCTCGCGATAGTTTACCGTGATCCAATAGGCGTACATCTTGGCGACCGCATAAGGGCTGCGCGGGTGGAACGGTGTGGTCTCTTTTTGCGGGGTTTCCTGCACCAGCCCATAAAGTTCCGACGTCGAGGCCTGATAAAAGCGCGTTGTCTTTTCCATTCCCAGAAACCGGATGGCCTCCAGCAGGCGCAGTGTGCCCATCGCGTCGACATCGGCGGTGTATTCCGGTGCCTCGAAACTGACGGCGACATGCGACTGTGCGCCGAGGTTGTAGACCTCGTCAGGCTGTGTTTCGGACAGGATGCGGGTCAGGTTCGAGCTGTCTGTGAGGTCGCCGTAATGCAACTTCAGCCGCTGATGGTTGGCGTGCGGATCTTGATAGATATGGTCGATCCGCTGAGTGTTGAACAACGAGGCCCGGCGCTTGACCCCATGCACTTCATAGCCCTTCTCCAGCAGGAGTTCGGCCAGATAACTACCGTCTTGGCCGGTGATACCTGTGATAAGAGCGGTCTTGGTCATCATTAATCCTTAGGCGACACTTGAAGGACAGACTGCAACTGGCAACCAGCGATCGGGTGCCCGCAGTGTGCGCTAGAAAGAGAGATTAGCCCTTATGGGGCTGCGGTTTTTCATGGCTCGTCTTGGTTTACGATGTTTAAGAAAAGGTCAAGATGGCGCTGGATGACACTGTCAGGCTCGTGGTGTGCGAAGGCGTCGAGATGAGCCTCAATGCCGCGAATTTTGCCGTCCGCCGACTGATGGCCGGCCAAGGCCCAGTTCAAGCCGGTGGTGAAATCATCGACATCAGCGTAGCGGGCGATATAGCCGGTCTCTCGGTGGCGAACAAGTTCGGGAACATTGCCAATCGGAAAGCTGACCACCGGGGTGCCTGACAGCATCGCCTCGACCACCGTTTGTGGGGCGTTATCCTCGAGCGAGGGGAACGCGAATACATCCGCCGCAGCATAGATCAGCGCCAGCCAGTCGGGATCTGATACATACCCCATGTTGCGCGACGGGATGCCGACGTTCAGCCCGGACGCGCCAAAGAACAGCGCCTCGACGTTATCGGCCGCGCCCAAGTCGCGCAACTTGTGCAGGCTTTCTCGCAAAATGTGCCCGCCCTTGCGTTCGTTGGCCAGACTGTCGGCGCCAAAGACGATGTAATTGCGGTCGACCGGGATCCCCAGCTTGAGCCGCGCAACAACCTTATTGGTGGGCAAAAAGCGCGTCACCGGCATCACATTAGGGATGACATGCACCGGCCGGTCCCCCAAAAGGCTGCTTTCCTTCACGCAATCCGCCAACCATTGCGACGGGCAAACGATGTGCAAATTGCGGATCTTGCTGAGGCCCTCGCGCTTGCGGGCCCAGAACTCATGCGCGGCACTCGAACCCGCCTCGATCAGCGGGCAATCCTGACAGGACGTGCGGTAGCCGGTGCACCCTTCGGAATAGTGACAGCCGCCGGTGAAGGCGTTCATGTCGTGCAAGGTCCAAACCACCGGCTTGTCGCCCAGTATCGTATCAAGGTTCGGGTAGTCCAGCATCCCCGCAACCCAATGCAAG
>Ga0075112_1000985_pt1 | contig 10348 bp, 8 predicted proteins | sample AntAceMetag02UKF_FD_69783 | JGI IMG/M metagenome (GOLD analysis project Ga0075112, IMG submission 69783) | Saline lake microbial communities from Ace Lake, Antarctica - Antarctic Ace Lake Metagenome 02UKF | ecosystem: Environmental > Aquatic > Non-marine Saline and Alkaline > Saline | place... | reverse complement strand
TTATATATCAAATTAAATTTACTTTTATATCTAGTGTAAATCCATTTGATTTTAATTATATTATAAAACTTAATTGGTATATCACATCAAACTAACATCTACTGACATACTAGTATCAGATTTCATTTGTATTATTCAATTATTATCTGTTTCAACCATTATAAAACTCATTTCATTAGCAAAAATATAAGTACCTGAAGCCCCATATGTTCTTAATGTTTTAGTTTCACCATTTGGTCTGAAAAAAGTATATCATGAACCACTATTTGAATATATTCTCAAACTAACAAATGATTTTTTTACTCATACTATAGAACTTAAATCTAAATTCTGTCGAGTAGTTCATATAGTGCTATTATATACTGATGATCAACTAAATTTCCACATACCTCAAGATGCAGTAGTTTGTTTTGTTCCATCTGGAAAAGTCAGTCCATTACCAGATCCTGTTATTTTTATATTTCCACTAACTTCCAAACTTTCTGCAGGAGTTGTAGTTCATATTCCAACTTTCCCATTCATATAAATATCTCCACCATCTGATTGTTTTTCTATACTAAACTTTGTAGTTGAAGAAGTTCCATCATATATTACAAACTTATCATCTTGACTTCCATCTGAACCATAAACTCTCCACTCTTGTACATCATTTTCAAATCTTAAACTGGGATAAGAATCTACTACACTACTTTTAAGTTTAAGTACCGTATTACTTTCTGTTGTTCATTGTATTAATAATTTCACATCCGGACTAGTAGTTCCTATACCTATATTAGTACCAGATCCATATATATATCATCAAGTTGAGCCAAGTTTTATTCATCACTTAGTAGAATCTTGAATTCCATACACTCACAAAAAATTAGCAGTATCTATATCAGTAATATAAGCGTCATCTCATACTATCAAATTAGGAGTACCTGCTGCACCTGTATCTTGGACTCTCAATGTTCCATTTACATCTAACTTATAAGTAGGAGAAGTTATTCAAACTCAAACATTAGCAGATCCATCTACATAAACTATATCTGTAAAAGTTCAACCAAATGAATCTAAAGAATAAGTACTAGCACTTCCAACTCATACAGAAAGATCTATACAATTTGCTCCATTTTCATCACAAACTTCTTCTGCACGCACAGTTCACCTTACATCAAGTTCACTGGCAGGCAAACTAGTACCTATACCTACACTCCCAGACATATAATCTACATAAAAACTATTTCCATTTACTATCAAATTTTGACTTCCAAAATTAGATAATATTTTAGCACCATCTATAGAAGCAGTAGCGGATATGTTGGAATTAGTTATTGTATTACTAGCTATGTCATTATTTGTAATAGTTCCGTTCAAAATATCTCAAGCTGTAATAGTTCCATCTGCTATATCAGTACTAGTTACTGATCAATCTGCTATAAATACACTTGTTATACTTTCTGCAGGTAAAGATACAGGTCATGATATAATAGTAAGTCATGCTGTAGCACGAATAACTCCAGTTACATCCAAAGCAGTACTAGGAGTACTATTACCAATACCAACTCTACCACTAGTTCTATATACATTACCAGATAATTCTTCCCACTGAACTCCTGGCCAATAATTCTTACAATTTCAAGCAATACATATTTCCGCAGCTTGTACATTACCTACTGCAACTACATTCCCACTTAAACCTACATTCCCATTTGCTCCATCTAAGTTGATTTTATGTACACCATTAGTAAGACCATTATTAGTTAATACTAGATTTTTCAGATACGCAGTACTATCTATAAGACTAGTTCTAATCTGTAAATCTGCAAAAGCAACAGAGGTAAATATTGTAAATATAGCTCATATCCAAATTATTCTTTCTTTCATATTCATTTGTTTTATATTTCTTTGAAGTAAATAAAAAAACTAAATATAATTTGTAAACAAATCATAAATACTTTCAAAGTAATAAATACTTAAAAAGCAAGTAATTTTACATTTTCAATTTTACACTTTACATTAACTTAATAGCTAATAATTATAAAAGTAAAAATTCAAAATAAACTTACTAAGTATATGATAATAATTTTATAATCAAAGGCAAGGGAAAATTTGGAATTTTATACCCCCTCTATCATTTGAATTAATTCATGTACAACATTGAATGCTTTATTATAAGTTTGGTTTATTTCATTTTTGGAAATAGTCGTTATTATAGTTTCTTTTCCAGAATCAAGAGTCACCATAGATATGCTACCATCTTCTTGTTTTCTAAAAGAATAATTATCATAATTCCCCGATATTTCTAGTCCATAATTCTGAAATGTAATAAGCATCTCAGGCGTCAATTCATAAAAATCTATATTTCCTCCATCTACAAATATATTATAATCTTGATTTTCTAGAGCAATCAATAACATAGTATTTAGAAAATAGTCTCCTATAGTTTCATATAAATCATCTCCATACTTTTTTATAAAATAATTATCTAATATTTTGACAGGAAAATCCCCTTTTCAAAATTCTTTCAAAACTTCTTCATAAAAAAATCTTTGACTCTTTCTTTATCTGAAAGATGATTAAAAGCCGTCAAAAATAACTTTTTTCATTTTCTAAGTTCCCGAACAAAACCCTTATGAAATTCCTTATTCATTATCAAATCAGCTATAATAGACTCTCTAGTATGAACTTCATCTAATGTTAGAGGTGTTGGAACCGCATCTAATACTGTAGCAATATTTGATTTGCTTATATCAGAAATATCCTCAACTTTGCTATGAGCAAGATGAGGATCTTGTGTTATTAACTTTGTTAGTAATAGAGCTCCTACAACCAATTTTTTTATGTTTTTATATTTTATTTAATTATCAAAATATTAAATTCATATACTATTAAAATAACTATAATTAGTTATTTATTCTTTTAGTTCAAGGATATTTCTTATTTGCCATTTTATCATCTGATAGACCAGAAAAGGCCTTATTTCTTTCCCATTCTCATCATGTCGAATCTCTATAATCAAAAAGAATATCAGCAACCTTTCCATCTATTTGTCTTACATCAGATATCATACCATCTGTAGTAGCTTTTTCTTTTTCTTTGAAATTAGCAAAAGCTTTATTAAGTTGATTTGCTATAACCTGTATTCCAGCTTCAGTATTTACTTTATCCGCATCAAACTCTCCATCATCACCACCAAATTTAGATAAATCCATATAATTATCTGTCTTTTGATTTATAGAAGCTAATACCTCATTAAGAGCTTGTTGTAATCCTTCTGGATCACTAGAAATTTCCATCGCTTCTTTCAAAAGTTCATCATCTAATTTTAATAAAGGATCATGATCAGTACTTTCTACTTTTACTAACTCATTTTCAGGTGCATCTATTCACATTTTGGATATATTAAAATAATAAAATTAAATAATTCTTTCTAAGATTTTCTCAGCCTCTTCTTTTTCATCTATATCTCTCATAGTATTAGATACTAATGTTATATCATTTCTCAATCTTTTTGCATTCTCTACAAAATCTTTATATCTTTTATAAGCTACCATAAGAATCTTTGCCTTATCTTCTTCAGATAATTTTTCTAAACTTAATAATATCTCAGTCTTATCTTCTTCAGATAATTGATATATTAAATTTAAGTAAACTATTATCTTATTTTCAATAGATTCCATTAGAATAAATAATAGATAAAATATATACTTCATTATAATGAATAATGTTTTTATGTCAATATTTTTTATTTGAAAATAGATAACCTTAAGTATACTAATATATGTTTATATTATATATATAAATAATAAAATCTAATTTTAGATTAGAAAAACACATTATATACATTTAAAAGTAATTGAATAGAAATCAGAAATCGATTTTTAATTATTTTCTATAGTAGTTACATTAAAAGAAAAACTAATTGACTTTAAGAAATATTTCAGTATATTATTCCAACAATTCCTACTTTTACTACTAATTATAATATTATGACAAACAAAACAAAAGATCCACATTGTGGAGATAAATTCAAAATACAAGGTACTGTAAGTATATCTGCAAAATGACAAATAGTAATACCAAAAAGTGTAAGAGATATCTTATGAGTAAATGCATGAGATGATATGGTAGCCATTACTAAATGAGATAAAGCTGTTATATTTATAAAATCTAATAGTTTATGAGAATTTATTGAATTTGCAAAAGAACATATAGGAGACGATATAATTGAACATTCATAATTTATTAAATCAACCGAACCAGGGAGGACTCCGTGGAATTCCCAGAAAAAATCCTTGATTAAAAGTAATTAATCCCAGGAAGAAATAACAGAGAAAATTATTTATTTAATATATTTGATTACAATGAAGAAAATTAGTGTAGTATTATTATTGATTTTAAGTCTATTTTTAATTTCTTGTGGACAAGAGGAAGAAATAGTAGAAGAAAAAGTTGAAAAGAAAGATTTTATAGTAAAAACTCAAACCCTAGAAAACTTAGGTAACGTTTCCTATATAAACAAAACCTGAAAACTTAGTGCAAAAGGTGATATCACAATTAATTCTCAAGCTATGGGAGAAATATTAGCTATCAATTTCAAAGAATGAGATAATATAAAAGAGAATAATATTGTAATAAAATTGAAAGATAGTTATTCTAGATATGGTATAGCTATAAACAAAGCAAGCACATGACTTGCAAGCATAAAACTAGAGTATGAAAATACTAAATTAAGATTAGATAAAGCTATTTCAGATGCAACTATAAATTTACAAAAAACGCAACAAGACTACAATATTACTGTAAAAAATATAGCAGAGGATAAAAAAACAGCGAAATTAAACTTAGATGACGCAAATCTAAATGATGAAAAAAGTATTGCAAAATTAAATCAAGAAAAATTATTGAATGAATTAGAAAAAGCAAAATTAGACTATACTAATGTATTGAATACAAACAAACAAACTATAGAATGATTCAAAAGACAAATATGAGTAGAATACAGTAATATAAAAATATTACATACTGATATTATAGATTTTTCAGACCAACTATTATGAGCTACTGATATAAATAGAAGTGCAAATGATAGTTTTGAGATTTATCTTGGTGCTAAAAATAGTTCTCTAACATATGCAACAAAAAATAAAATATTAGAATTAATAAAAACTAAAGAAAAGTTTCAAATAAATAATTTTAATGAAATATGAGAAGAAGAGATATCTAATTACTTAAATGAAGCCTATGAATGATATAAAGAGTTAGATAGGTTTTTATCTGATCTAGAGGAAGTAATGTTAGCATCTGTTGTATCTAATGCTCTAACTCAGACAACTTTAAACTGATATAGAGCAACTATAAATTGATATCAAGCAAGTATACAATGATCATCTACTTGAATTACTGCATTAAAAAATCAAGTAATAAGTTTTCTAAATACTTATAAAAATAGTGAAAAATCTTTGGAAGAAAACATAAGATTATTAGCTCAAAATGTTATTATTGCTCAAAAACAATTAGAAACAGCAAATAAATCAGTTGAAATAGCTTATGATAAAACTGAAATATCAAATCAAAGCAGATTAGAAAATGCAGAAATATCACTTACCAATGCTAAAAATGCTTTACAAAACACTATAGATAGTAGAGACGTTTCTCTTAGAACTTTAGAAAATAGTATAAAAAATACTGAAATATGAGTATTTGAAACAAGTCAAGAATATAGTAAACTTACTATAAAATCTCCTATAGACGGTCAAATCTCACAAGTACTTGTAGATATATGACAAGAAGTAAGTATGTGAACTCCTCTATTCAAAATAGTTAATAATAATAAACAAGAAGTAGAGGTATGATTCACTGCTGAACAAGTAGCCTATATAAAAGTAGGAGACAAGCTAAATATAATATATGGAGATGAAACCTTCACAGGTAGTATTTTGTCTATATCTCAAATAGCTGATAATAATCTAAATTACAATTGTAAAATAATTATGAACGAAAAAATTAATCTATTATGAAATTTTGTAGATATTCAAGTTCCTATTATAAATAAGAATGTGTTATTGCCTATAAATATAGTCAAAGTTGGTCAAAATAATATAGCTAATATATATATATTGGAGAATAATAAACCAAAAAATATAGAAGTAACTGTTGGGAAAATCTGGAATGATAAAATAGAAATATTATCAGGTATAGAAAATAATATGGAAATAATAATCTCAGATGTAAAGAATTATGATGAAAATAAACATAATATTATAAAATAAATTTATAGTAAGAAAGCTTAATTTAAATTATTTATAAAAGACTTTGATGAAACATATAAGTATTACGAATATCATTGAAATTACTCTAGAGGAGTATGAAAAAATAATAAATTCTATGGAAAAAGGAACTCAAATTTTGAGTGATGAAGTAGGAGTTTATGAAGAACATAAAAATTATTACGAGATTTTGAAAAAACATTTACCGGCAAAAGATACTAATGTAGCTATCAAAGTAGATAATAATATCCAAGATTTTTTCAATATAAAAAGAAAATTGGAGAAATTAGACACTGAAACATTAACTCATAATATGAGTAGAATCTTACTTATAGAAAATATAGATAAATTTTTCAAAATTATAAAAGAAGCATATAAAATACTTCAAAGTATAAATATAAATTTTGAACTGTATCTTAGTAAAAAAGATGAAAATAAAAGAGATAAAAAATATATGTCTATGCTAAAAGACTTTAAAGAAAATGGTATAATAAATCAAAATCATTTTGAATGTATATTAAGAAGTATCAAAGAATATAAAGTAGCTAAAGAACATAAAGAAAACTTAGAAAGTTGATTCTGGGGATTCTGGGCAAAGAAATTTAGAGTATCTTTTCTTTTCTTATTTTTGATTATAGTAGGATGATTGATTTCTCTTTATATAATCCCAAAAGAAAGTTCACCAGATATAAAATTTGGTGTAATAAATATTACTACTATATATCAATGAGTAAATCCTGAGGATGTAGATTCATTGATAACTGACAAAATTGAATCTGAAATAGAAAATATAGAATGAATCAAAAAAATAACTTCTAGTTCTAATATATGAGTATCTTCAATAAGTATAGAACTTTTTAATGAAACAGACCCCAAAGATGCTTTAGTAGATATACAAGATGCTGTAGATAAAGTAAATCTTCCAAGTGATGCTGAAGATCCTAGTGTATTGGAAATATCTACTAGAAATGAACTTATGTTTGAATTATTGTTGTATGGAACACAAGATAAGTTTTCATATTTTCAACTAATGCAAAAAGCCCAAATAATCAAAACTGAACTAGAATGAAAAGGATGAATCTCAGATATTAATTTAGAAAGTGGTTGAGATTCTTTCAAATTTAGCGCAGGAGGATCCAGCGATAATGATTATGAAATAAAAATACTTCTAAATAAAGATAAAATGGAAGTAATATGAATTTCAATATGAGAAGTAGCAAACACTATCAGAGAATTCAATAAAAATACTCCTATTGGAAATTACCAAATATGAGAATTAAAATATGATTTTAGATTTGAATGAGAATTGGAAAATGAACTAGAACTTATGGAATTGGAAATAAGAAACCAAAATGGATCTAGCGTCAAACTAAAAGATATAGCTACCATAGAAAAAAAATACAAGAAAGATGTAGTAAACAATCTATGATTCTATAATAATAACTGACTGAATTACATAACTATGTCTTTCAATAAAGCAGAATGAGACAATATATTCAAGGTATCAAAATTAGCAAAAGAATCTATAATAGAATTGATAAAAAAAGATGAATTTCAATGATTAGGTATCAAATATTCTAAAGATATGTCTGATATAATATTGGAAGATTATGATAATTTATCTAAAACTTGAATGCAAACACTAGTATTTGTATTTCTTACATTACTTGTCTTTATATGATTTAGAGAAGCATTGATAGCAAGTATACTACTTCCTGTATCATTCCTTATTACGTTTATAATATTAAATACTTTGGGGCTTACTCTTAACTTTCTAACTAATTTTTCATTAGTGCTCACATTAGGAATAGCCATAGATACTATCATAGTAATTATAGAATGATGAAGTGAGAAACTCAGCATGTGACATGATTCCAAATCAGCTATTTTGATTGCTATAAGAGATTTCAAAGCTCCATTGATAAGTGGTACTATGACTACATTAGTAGCATTTCTTCCGCTTATGTTCTTACCATGAGTTATGGGTAAATTTCTATCATATATACCTATTACTGTTTTTACTACATTGGCAGCTGCTTTATTCTTGTCTATCACTGTAAGTAGTGCTCTATTTATGAAAATAGCAAAAAAGAAATCAACTTATCACAAAGATGAAAAATATGAAAAAAATAAATCAACTGAAGAATTAACATTATTAGAATATGAAAGAGAATGAAAAGAACCTACAAGTAATGAAAATCTATCTTATCGTCAAAAAATTCTTATATGATTAGGAGAGAAATATCGTATATTTCTTTCTGGAGTACTAAAATATAGTATAGGTAGATGGATAACTATAATAGCTCCTATTATAGCATTATTAATAACTTTTGTTACTATCTCTCCTAAACTTGGTTTTGTATTGATGCCTGCAACTGATAAAGGATATATAAACATAAGTGTAACCGGGACCAAATGATTAGATACTGAATATATGAAACCTTATATAGATGCATTGGACAAATCATTTTCCAAATACCCTGAGATGAATGTATACTATATAACTACAGAATGAAATCGTATTAGTGGATATATAGAATTGATAAATAAAAATGAGAGAGAGGATAAATGAATGAGAAGCGTATTTGAAATAGAAAAATCATTACAAGAAGATATAGCTATATTGGTAGCCCAATGACTCAAAGTAGAGGTAGAAATACTAAAAGATGGACCACCTACAGGTAAACCTGTATGAGTCAAAGTAGTATCTAGTTCTAACAAAAAAATAGACCTACTAAAAAGTGTAGCAGATGATTTTGAAGATTTCCTAAAAACTATAGAATGAGCTAAAAATGTAGGAACTTCTGCAGAAGATAATCCAGGACAATTTGTATTTCAGTTTGATAAAGAAAAATTGAAAGGTTTGTGACTAATGCCATCTGATGTATTGAATGAACTATATTCTATTACTAATGGTATAAAAGTAGGAACTATCAAATCTGATTTTGAAGATAATGATATTATAATAAAGTTTAAGGAATTTGATGAGAAATTATCACCTTCTGATGTAGAAAACCTAATAATAAATACTAAAGTTGGTAAAATAAAGATATGAGATGTAGCAGACTATGTATTCAAAGAAGCATCTAGTACTATTAGTAGAATAGATGGTAATATAGTAATAAGTATAGAATCAGACTATGAAACAGGTTATCTACCTAGTGATTTACAACCTAAATTATTAGAATTTGCAAAGAACTACGACTATCCTGAGGGAGTTAGTTTTATAGAAAGTGGAGAAACAGAAGAGAATGCAGATCTTATACAATCTGTTATTATTTCATTCTTTATAGCTATATTCCTGATATTTACTATTCTTGTACTACAATTCAATTCATTCTGACAGCCTCTTATTATATTGTATAGTGTAATATTAGCTATGTTATGAGTAAATATAGGTCTTTATCTTACAGGTAATACTTATAGTATGCCATTTGCTATATGATTTATTGCTCTTACTTGAGTAGTAGTAAATGACGCTATTATATTTATAGATAGAATAAATAAAAACATCAGCAGAAGCCTACCAAGATTAGTTGCTATAGTAGAAGCAGGAAAGACTAGATTACAGCCTATTATAGTAACTACCCTAACTACTGTATTTGGTGTGTTACCTCTTGCTTTACAAGATGAATTCTGGGCAGGACTTGGATTTACTATTATATTCTGACTTATGTCAGGTTCTACTATGACATTATTTGTAATACCAGCACTATATTTTGAAAAAGACAATATAAGAAAATTAATATGATGGATATTCAAAGTAATATTTTTTCCTATACGAATAGTGATGTTACTTTTGAAAAAGAAAAATACAGATAATGTTTTATAAAACATTATTAAACAATCAAAAGCCCTTATAGATATAAGGGCTTTTTTTACAAAATTGAACTCTTACATTCTCCATAATGAATATATCTTATAATTAAATAATTATTGCATACTAATATGTATAGAATTATCAATAGGTTTTTGTAATTTATTAATTATAATTCAAAATGCACCACTAATCATTATAATGTAAAATACTATTTCAACATTAATAATATTAGCGATGCATAACAATAATAAACAATTCAAACACCTAAATCAAGAGC
>Ga0075112_1000982_pt1 | contig 10371 bp, 10 predicted proteins | sample AntAceMetag02UKF_FD_69783 | JGI IMG/M metagenome (GOLD analysis project Ga0075112, IMG submission 69783) | Saline lake microbial communities from Ace Lake, Antarctica - Antarctic Ace Lake Metagenome 02UKF | ecosystem: Environmental > Aquatic > Non-marine Saline and Alkaline > Saline | place... | reverse complement strand
TCAGGAAAAAACCTGGCCGCATTCATCCTATTCTACTTAATAACCAATCGTTATGGTTATTAGAACCAGAAAATTAGGAATAGTAGATACTGAAACCTGACACCCGAAACCTGACACCTCAGTTCCCGAAAAAGGGATTTTTCACGCTAATCCGCGAAGAGCCCAAAAAACTTAGTCTAACTTGTCATAATAGTGAAAATACCGTTTCGCATCAAGTATTATTTGAAAATCTGAAATTGGCGTTTGAATTCCTCAAAAAAAAGACGCAGATAAACGCAAGGTTTTACGATGAGATCTATTCTGCGTAAACCTGCGAAGATCTGCGTCCTATTTCACCAAATGTTGGAATTTTGCCGAGTACCTTAATGGGAGCCTGTCAGTCGCGACCCCTTTCCGGCAATAGCCCTGCTTTTCTGAGGATCTTCTCCAGTTCTTGATGCTCTTCCTTTTCAAGGGCGAGCAAAGGGGATCGAACGGGACCGCCATACATGCCCATGAGGTCAAGGGCTGCTTTGAGGCCCGGGATTCCAAAGCGGGTAGTTACGGCGGCATTTGCGTCAATAAGTCTGAGTTGGATCGCGCGAGCCTGTTCCTGGTCCTTATTTCTAAAGTGTTTTATGATGTCATTCAGGTCGTGAGCGGCCACGGAAGCCAATGCCATAACACCACCGACAGCACCTACAGATAAAGCGGGAAGCAGGAAGCTCCCGGAGCCTGCCAGCACCTGGAAATGGTCTCCGGCTTTTTCAAAAACCTTTCCGATTTTAACCACATTGCCGGAGCTTTCCTTCAGTCCGATGATATTTGGATGAAAGGCCAGCTCGATAATGGTGTCTGCATCAAGATCAATTCCGGTAAAGCCAGGCACATTGTAAAGGACAAGGGGAATCGGTGAGCTCTCCGCGATAGCGGTGTAATGTGCACAAAGTGCCCTTCTGTCCATCCTCGGCCTGTAATAGTGCGGGGTTACAATCATTGCGGCATTTGCTCCTAACATCGCCGCTTTTTCAGTAAGTTCAAGGGTTTCCAAGGTTGATTCACAGCCTGTCCCCGCAATAAAAATGCGGTCAGGCCCGATCACCTGTCCTGCGGTTTTCCAGACTTCTACTTTTTCCTCTGCCTTGAGCAGGACGGATTCTCCATTTGAACCCAGAACGGCAAATCCCTTAAGAGGACTGTTCTGCCATTGTTCAAGATTGCCGGCCAGATGCTCATGATCTACCTTCCCGCTGTCATCAAAAGGGGTGGGGATGGGGGGGAAGCACCCCGTAAGGTCAAGGTCTTTGTTCATAATGTTTTCCTTTCCATGAAGTTTTGTATACGGATGAGGATTCGGCAGGGTTGCGTTTTCGAACAGAAAGGCTGTTTATGGTTTGTATACAGGGATACGCAAACAGCCTTCTCCATCTCGTACGGGAGAAGGCCGGGCTGAAATGAGGTTCGGATTAAGGAACATACAATGTTATCAGAAGTTCAGCTTCTTTGGCGCCGGAATTGGAAAGATGGTGGTCGAAGGCAGAGTTGAAGCGAAGCGACTCTCTTTCCTTGAGTAAAGTTTTTTCCTGGTCGACGGTCAACTCTACCTCTCCTGAAAGTACGTATACAAATTCCTCTCCCTCATGCAGGTAACCCACGCCCTCGTGTGCCGTCTTTGGGGGGATTTTTACCAGGAATGCCATCAGGTGCTTGTCCGGTTCGGACGGGGTCAATGTTTCGTAGGAATATGTACCTGTCCTCTTGGTTTCCTCATCCAAACGTTTGTTTCGAGAGTCTTCGGGAGTGAGAAAGGTACTGGGGTCCAATTTCATCGATTTTGCCAGTCTTATGAGAAGCGCTACCGGAGGTTCGACCTGGTTATCTTCAACCCACTGTAAATATTCCTCCGAACAACCTGCCAGTTCCGAAAGCGCTTGAGCGCTGATACCTTTTTCATCCCTGCACAGGGCAACCCGTTCTCCGACCGATTTTGACTCATCCAGACTCATTTGATGATCTCCTTTTCTGTGTTCATGACCTGTAACCTAAAAGCTGCAATTAGCACTTAGCCGTTAGCTATTAGCTCTATATAATAAGTCGTTTATGGAGAAACAGCTCAGCATCAAAAAGTGAAAGTTGCAATACAGGAAGAACTGATATAAATCATTTACATCATTAAGCTAACGGCTAATAGCTTAAAAGTTAATTGCTATTTTTAGGTGTAAGCCACGATTATTTCATTTGATAATGGAGTATAAAAGGGAAATGAGCCTGTGTCAATATTAGAATTGCGACTGTAGAATTGCCGTGAGTCTTGACAGTGGCCTTTCTTTCATATAATTATTTCTTACTGATTTTAGTTTCTTTCTTACCAAGGCCCATAAAAAGGACTTTGACTGGTGACATCTGAATCTCTCCGATACCGACTGGTTGAATGGATGAAGTTTCCGAAATTACGTCTTATTCTGGGTGTTTTTCTTCTGCTTATCGGATTGCTTTCAGGTCTCTTCTTAGCTGCCATATTCATGCCTGATGTATCTTCTCTCCCCAGGTCGGACAATCAGGTTCTGCCCATAGGTATAAGGATTGTTTCTGAATCGGGTCCCAAGATGGCAGATACCGTTCGGCCGGAATTAGATGAAAAAACCGACATAACAACGGTCGTTCCGAAAGGGGTTGCTGAAACCTCCTTAGAAGATGCAAAAAAGAAATCTGAGCCTCCCATTTCAACGGATGAATTCCATGAAACGGTAGCAAAAAAAGCAGAACTGGCCCCGAAAAAATCCGGCGAAAATGAAGTAAGTCAGAAGCCTGAAGTACATCGGGAGGCAGTCGAAGAGGTGGAACAGGCTGTTGAGCCTGCACATCCAGTTGCAAAAGATGAAAGTAGAAAAGCGATAGAGAAAGCATCAGAACCGGTTCCCGGCACGGTTGGTGAAGAAATTGTTCCAGAAGTTGATGAACTTCATAAGGTAGTTGAAGAGACGACGCCGATTGTCGTGGTAAAAGAGCCTTTATCCGGCGAAGCAGCTCCCAGTGTGTCTGGTCAGGTTGTGACGCAGGGTGTGAACGAGGCCCCTCAGAAAGAACTGGTTGACCAGGATGGCATCGAGAAGATACTGGGAACGGGGGAGTTATGGAACTATACCACTACGGAAGAGGATACTCTGTGGCGTATTGCTAAAAAGTTTTACGGATCCGGATACTATTTCCCGGTTCTCATGGAATGCAATCCTTCGCTGGGCATCTTCGATATGGAAAAGGGAATGCGGGTGAAAATATTTAAAGACAATCGACTTGTCCAGAGGCTTTATAACGAAATAACCTGCATTGAGGGAAATGGGATCTGTTATTATTATCGCGTTGTTGAAGGGGATACCTTCGAAACCGTTGCCCTGAAATTCTATAACCAGGAAGGGCCGGCAAAAAGAATTATGGACCTCAACCCCCGTGGAAAATTATCTTCCGGTAGGCGGATAAAGATTCCATTGGATTAATGTTTTTCTCTCTCTAAGTGACACCTAAAAGCTGCAATTAGCTTTTACATAGCCGTTAGCTTAAAGATCTCAAGCATTTGAATGATTTTTTCCCATGTTGGGATTCTCACTTTTTGATGCTAACCTATTGCGCCGTAAGTCACTGATTTTGTGTGGCTAGGTAACCGCTAACCGCTAATTGGATCTTTTAAGAGACAAGTGACTTCTATGGCATCCTAATTTAACGATTTAACGACCAATGTTTTCGACGAAAAAAAGGGGGTTCCTATGAGAAAATGTGTATGGCCTGTTCTGTTTTCTGTGTTTTTTCTTTTCAATTTATCTTCCCACGTGTGGGCTAAATCGAAGTCCATAAAGATCGGTATTAATGCGCCCATGACGGGTGACATTCCGAAAGTGGGAGAAGGGACCAAATTTGCGGCACAGATGTGGCTGGAAAATGTCACATCTCAGGGTGGTATCCTGGTTGGAAAAACAAGAATTCCAGTAGAACTGGTCATTGAAGACAACGAGTCCAAAGCCGAGTCCGCTGTAAAAGTCAGTACAAAGATGATTACGGAAGATGAAGTCTTGGCCATTATAGGCCCGCAGTCTTCAAAACAGGCTGTTCCTGCGGGAGATGTGGCCAATTATTGGAAGACGCCAATGGTCAGTCCCTGGTCTACCAATCCCGATACCACCATGGACAGACCCTACGTATTTCGAGGATGTTTTCTGGATCCTTTCCAGGGGCCGGTGTTAGCGAATTTTATTAGCGATGAATTCGGGTTTACCAAGGCTGCAGTCCTGTATGATGTGTCCAGTGACTATCCGAAAGGTCTTGCGGAATTTTTCAAAAAAGCGTGGGAAAAGCTTCACGGTCCGGATTCTATAGTAGCTTTTGAAAGTTTTACGACCAAAGATGCGGATTTCAGTTCCCAGCTGACAAATATCATCCGGTCGGGGGCACAGGTCCTTTTTGTTCCCCAGTATTATAATGAGGTTGCACTCATTGTGCCGCAGGCTCATGAGCTGGGGTGGAAAAAGCCGATCGTGGGGAGTGACAGCTGGGGTTCAGCCGAAACGGTGAAGTTGTGCGGCAAGGATTGCTACGGCCTTTTCTTCAGTACTCATTATGCTGCTGCAGGGGCTACCGGCAAGACCAGAGAATTCATTGAGAAATACCGTACCAAGTATGGATACGTGCCGGACGATGTGGGCGCTCTCACATGGGATGCACTAGGGCTCGTTCAGGAGGCCATTGAGAATTGTGGCAAACTGACGGGAAATATAGAAAAGGATCGACAGTGTGTTCGGGATGCCCTGGCAAGCATCAAGAAGTTCCCCGGAATCACAGGGGAAATGACTTTTACGGAAGAGGGCGATCCCATCAAGTGTGCCGTGATTGTCAGAATCAGCGATAAAGGGGAATACGAGTTTTTTAAGTCCGTTTGTCCCTGAAGCAGGAGCATGATGGAGTTTTTTCTGCAAAACTTGGTGAATGCCCTTCAATGGGGAAGTTTTTACGCCCTCATTGCCCTTGGGTATTCCATGGTTTACGGCGTTCTGATGCTGTTTAATTTTGCCCATGGCGACATATTCATGGTGGGCGCCTATATCGGATTTGGAGTCGCAACCGGTCTAACCGCCCTTTCTGCGGCGGGTATCGTGGTGCTGCCGAACTGGCTGATTCTTGTGCTGACTATCCTTATTTCCATGTTTCTTACCTCCCTTCTGGGAATATTGGTGGAAAGGGTAGGGTACCGGCCGCTGAGGGATGCGCCGCGGGCCTCTGCTGCTATTACCGGTCTGATGATCGGAATTATTCTGGAGACTGGAAACCTGGCCCTGCTTGGAGCGCAAAGGGTTCGTTTTCCTTCCCTTATTAATTCAATTACCTATGATCTGGGAGGCGTGTTCGTTACCAATAAGAAAATTATGATCGTCTTGGTCTCAGTGACCCTTATGATTGCTCTTGACCAGTTTGTGCGAAGGAGCAAATGGGGGATGGCCATGCGGGCTATGGCATTTGATCATGTGGTTGTCCCCCTGATGGGGGTTCCCATAAACCGGGTTGCTGCGCTCACTTTTGCCATAGGATCCGCTCTTGCGGCAGCGGCCGGTATTCTGTTCGGGGTGGCCTATCCGGTTCTAGATCCCTATATGGGCATCGTATTTGGATGGAAAGCCTTTGTGGCAGCAATACTTGGAGGTCGAGGCTCTATCCTTGGAGCCACGTTGGCCGGTTTTCTCCTGGGATTCATCGAGATTTTTGTGGCTATGATATTCCCTTCAACCCTGCGGGATCTTATCGCCTACTCTATCATTCTGTTGATCCTCGTCTTCAGACCGCACGGGTTTTTTGGTGAATCGCATAGTGCGCGGCTGAGACTGTGAAAGGCAGTGGCAGTATGCAGTATGCAGTAGGGAGTAAGCAGTAGGTTGTAGGCAGAGGACGGAGGGCAGTAAAGAGTAGGGAGTAAGTAGTAGGGAGTAGGCAGTGACCAGTGACCAGGTAAGCGAAGACTCCGATGCCCGGGTAAGCGAAGACTCCGATGGCCAGCAACGAGTATCCAGCAACGAGCAACAAGCAACGAGCAACCAGTAACCAGCAACCAGTCCAATCAAGGAAGGTCGTATGGGGAAAACAAAGGGGATAAGGAAAGTCATGGGAGATTTTTTTTCTTCCGTACCTCTTCTTGCCTGGCTTTCAGGAGCGCTTGCGGCGGTGGTCCTGGAACATCTGATCGGAGACGACCTTTCCGAGTTCCTGGGGTTGGATAAAATCCCTGTTCTTTTCGGTTGCACCGTTATATTGAAAGAACCGATGCGTATCCCGGGGGTCATTGGATATGTCTTCCTTATTTACGCGCTTCCCATGGTGATCATTGGGAAACTGACCGCACCGCCGGCAAATCGGGTGGCTTCGGTTTTATTGAAACTTCCTCTGATGTTTTCGACGATTCTTCATCTTGCCCTCTTGTTTGCGGTTCTTTATTTCTGGTCGGATATCAGCGCCTACAGAGCCTTGATGGCCAAATTGACTTTGATTGCCATCATGGTCACTCTCAGCCTCAATGTGATTAATGGATATATGGGAGAGTTTTCTTGTTCCCACCCCGGTTTTATGGCCCTTGGTGCATATGGCGCTTCAGTCTTCACCCTGGTATTTTTTGTGAAAGACAGGGTTTTCGGGCCTCCATTGCTTCCCCCTGAACTTGGTCCCTATCTTTTTCCCGTTGCCCTCATTGTAGGAGGGCTTTTGGCGGCGGTGTGTGCCCTTGTGGTAGCCATTCCTTCCTTTCGTACGAGGGGGGATTATTTAGCTATTATTTCCCTCGCATTCCTGTTTATTGTGAAAAGCGCCTTGGAAAATCTGGAAATTGTGGGTGGGTCCAGGGGGTTGGGAAGCCAGCCGGGATATGCGAACCTCACCACGGTTTTTATCTGGACCGTCCTGTGTGTGTGGGTCATTAATAATTTTGTACGTTCCACCCTTGGAAAGGCCTTGAATGCTGTGCGTGATGATGAGGCGGCAGCCGAGGCCATGACGGTCAATACGAGACAGACCAAGATGGTGGCCTTTTTATTCGGCGCCTTCTGGGCAGGGGTGGCAGGTGGCCTTTTTGCGCATGTTCTGAGATACGTCAATCCGTCTACTTTCGGAATTCAGAAGCTGGCTGAGGTATTGGCCATGGTCTATTTCGGGGGGCTTAACTCCGTTTTTGGATCGATCCTTGGGGCAGTGAGTCTTAATTTGTTAGGCGAAGCGTTGAGGCCTTTGGAGATCTTCAAATGGATTATTATTCCACTCCTTCTGATTCTGGTGATGATATACCGGCCCACCGGTTTAATTGCTTTCAAGGACTTCAATGTAAGAGCACTCGTGAGCCCGAGACGAAAAAAGGAGAAGCAGATCTGATATGCCTTTGCTCCAGGTGAAAAAGATGAGCCATCGTTTCGGAGGTCTTGAAGCCGTTAAAAATTATGATCTGGGTATTGAATCCGGCCAGATTGTTGGGCTTATTGGCCCAAACGGAGCCGGAAAGACTACTATTTTCAATCTGATTGCCGGGGTATATCGGCCTGATGAAGGCCGGATTTTCCTTAATGGGAGTGACGTTACCGGTCTGAAACCCCATATGATTGCTTCAAAGGGGCTTGGAAGAACATTTCAGAACCTTTGTCTGTGGCGCCACATGAGCGTTCTGGAGCATGTAAAGATGGCTCATTATTCACGAATTTCCTATGGCCTCATGGGAGCTTTTTTCGGCACCATCAAGCGCCAAAAGGAGGAAAAACAGATCGAAGAGAGGGCCTACAGCCTGTTGAAAGTAGTGGGCATATCCCATTTCGCCGATCAAGGAGTACGAAATCTTCCCTATGGTGCACAAAGAAGGGTGGAACTGGCTCGCGCCCTGGCCACGGAACCGAGTGTACTCTTGCTGGATGAACCGACTGCGGGCATGAATCCCGAAGAACTGGAGGAAATGATGGCCATCATTCAACGGGTACATAAGGAGTGGAACCTGGCCATCTTTTTGATCGAACACAGGCTGAGAATAGTTATGGAATTATGCGATAAAATTCAGACACTTGTATTCGGGGAGGTTATTGCCGAAGGGTCTCCTTTGGAGATTCAGAGCAACCCCGAGGTAATCAGAGCCTATCTTGGCGATGAGGTAGGTGAGTGATGCTCCTCAACGTGGAAAATCTTCAGGTGTCCTACGAAAAAATCCGGGCCCTTCACGGGGTATCCTTTCATCTTAAAGAGGGCGAGATCGTAACGATCATCGGGGCAAACGGGGCTGGTAAAAGTACCTCCCTGATGGCCATATCCCGTCTCGTGCCGGTAGATGAGGGGACCGTAATGACCTGTGGTGGCAAGGACCTGCTCAAATATCCCGCGGACCGTGTTGTGAGCGAGTTGGGGATTTCTCATGCTCCGGAAGGCCGACGTTTGTTCGGGAATCTGACGGTGAAAGAAAATCTGACGCTGGCTTCTTTTGCGAGGAAAGATCGGGAAGGAATAAAAAACGATCTGGCCCGGGTATTTTCCATTTTTTCCAGGCTTCAAGAACGTATCCATCAAAAAGCCGGCACATTGAGTGGGGGCGAACAGCAGATGTTAGCCATCGGTCGAGCCTTTGTGAGCGGGAGACGGATCATGCTCCTTGATGAACCGTCCATGGGACTGGCGCCCTTGCTTATGATTGCTGTGTTTGATGCATTGAAAGAGATTAACCGTGCGGAAAAGACAGCAATTTTGCTGGTGGAACAGAATGCGAGGTCCGCGCTCAAATTTGCCCAACGGGGTTATGTGCTCGAAAATGGAAATATGGCTCTGGAAGGCCCCTCTGCTGACCTCCTCACAAATCCTGAGGTAAAGAAAGCCTATTTAGGGGGATAATGTTACTTAAGGCGGTGAAGCCGCAAGCAAAATGTCTCGCGCAAAGACGCAAAGGCGCAAAGATTTTCTTGTTTTTTGTGACAGAAAACTAGGTGAGTACTAAAAACTGCAATTAGCACTTAGCGGTTACATAGCCCTATAAAATAGGTCGTTTACGGAAAAAACAGCGCAGCATCAAAAAGTGAAAGTTGAAATACAGAAAAAACTAATCTAAACTGTTTACATCATTAAACTAACGGCTGATAGCTCAAAAGCTAAGTGCTTTTTGGTGTTACTAATCGAGGAAATATCTTATGCGTGAGTATGTCTGTCCCTGGTGGTTGGCTTACACTTTTGACCATCGTTTGAGATCATTGGTGCACAAGCCGGAAAAGCTTTACGGTGGGTATGTGAGTCCGGGCATGACTGCTGTCGATATCGGGTGCGGTCTGGGGTTCAATGCATTGGGACTGGCAGGATTGGTTGGCCCGACCGGAAAGGTTATTGCCCTGGATATTCAACAGAAAATGCTTGACGGGGTAATGAGAAGGGCGAGAAAGCAGGGCCTTGCGAGCCGTATACAACCACACCTGGCCGGTGAGGACGATTTTGCTTTACACGTGGAGGCGGAATTTGTTCTGGCCTTTTACATGGTTCATGAAGTCCCTGATTGTTCCAGGTTCATGCCGCAGGTTCGGAATATTCTGGGGAATGGGGGACGGTTCATGATGATTGAACCCCCGTTTCATGTTACCGAAAAAGCGTTTGGAAAAAGTATCCATATCGCCGAAGAATCGGGCCTGAGTCTGAAAGACAGGCCCATCGTTCGTTTTGGCAGGGCGGCGGTTTTTGAAAGATCATCCTGATTTTAGTTCAAAAAGGAGGATGTTATGGATTTCAAGAGACATTTTGAGCGGACATGGAAAATCACCATTGAGTTTATTGCTCCATTGATTCTGATGACCGTAGTAATGTCACTGGCCTGTCTTGTGACCTTTGGAATTCTGACGCCGGTTCTCATGGCCGGATACCTTCAGTCCATTCTCCTCACGGTGAGGGAAAAGCGTAAACCTGAAATTCGGGATCTTTTTTCACAAATGGCCCTCTTTTTTCCGTTGCTGGGATTTGGTATCGTTATTCTGTTTGCGGTGATTATCGGGTTTATTCTTCTCGTTGTTCCAGGGATTCTCGTTGCTCTGTTTGCCTCCTTTTTCTGCCTGTACATGCTGCCTCTTATGACGGATCGAGGATTGTCATTGACAGAGGCCGTCAAAGAAAGTTACAGGATGACTGCCAAGGGACAGATTGGCGACCAGTTGGTGGTCTTCGTCCTTTTTATTGGGATTTCGGCTCTTGGGGGTTCAGTGTTCATCGCTTGGCTCTTCACGCAGCCTTTGGCCTCGGTGTTCCTCATGTCCGTGTACGATGACATGACTGGGGTTCGGGCGGAAACGGAAAATGCAGGACCTATTCAATGAAATATAAATTTGGAAGCGGATAAAAGCAGATTTTCTCTGATTTTTTATTTTC
>Ga0075112_1000980_pt1 | contig 10380 bp, 9 predicted proteins | sample AntAceMetag02UKF_FD_69783 | JGI IMG/M metagenome (GOLD analysis project Ga0075112, IMG submission 69783) | Saline lake microbial communities from Ace Lake, Antarctica - Antarctic Ace Lake Metagenome 02UKF | ecosystem: Environmental > Aquatic > Non-marine Saline and Alkaline > Saline | place... | reverse complement strand
TTACTTTTAGCTTTGTTAATATTTCCTCTCTCTTGTTCCAGTTCCTAAAATCTTTTGGTAGGTCTAGTTTGAATAAAAACCCGTGGCCTCTTACGTTATCTTGTTTCAAACTCCCCCCGCCGTTCTTACCTATCACTATCGTTTTACTTTTACTTCTTTTAGTAAATGGTTTAACGTATTCCCACACTCCATAAGATATTTTAACTATACTCCCGGACTTCTTTAACGTCGCTATGTAATGGTTTAAACGTTGTTTACTTACCCCTAACTCCTCCGCTATCTGTGAAGGGTTCCGGCCCTGTTTTATCCGCGAAAGTACCGACAAGTAAAGGTTTTTACTTCTTTTCTTTTGGCTTAATTCTTTTACTTCTTTCATAAAAATACTATGGGTTTTTCCTTTATATACTTTTCGCTTTATAGTTTGCTTTACGAAATACTAAATTAGTAGTTATTAGTAGCTATTAGTATCTATACGTAAATAGATATAAAGAAAAGTCTTATTAACGTTTTCGGTCTTTTTCTTTAATAGTGAGTATTCTTATTAAAGCATAGTATAATATAAAGGAACCCAAGAGGGGGAGGTTTGCCGGTTACACGGTCTTGTTTTGCCGGACGTTGCTAAGTGTTTCCCCCTCTTTTTTTCGTATAATAGTAAGGAAAACGAAGTTTATTAATGTTACTATGCGGTAATGAAAAGAAAACACACCCGGGAATATAAAGAAAAACACTTTGAAAGAGGTATTTTAAACATACCCCCGGATATGAGAATAAGATTTAAGGGGAGTGTTTCAATTCTCCCCCTCTAAAAAAAATAAAAAAAAGTATAGTTATTTAACTAACTAATATTTCCTACCGCCCTTTATCATAAAGGCGCCTAGAAATAACATACCGACCGAGAAGGCAATAATAGCCGGGGTCCACCCCGCTAAACCGCTAGTACCTAATTGACCAAGTAAATAGTTAGTATTGGTATTAGCCCCGCCACTCGTAGCGGAGGTATTACTTACGTTACCCGTCTGGTAACAGACGTCCGTAGTACTATTCCAATTTGGATAGTCTACCGTACCACAACCAACGGCCCCGCCGAATTGGTAAAGTAAAATAGAACCTACCCCTATTACAATAGCAAAAGTAATTATACCATAACCAAGACCGGTTAAATTATCAAACATCTTCTAAATACTTAGAAAAAGTTAATAATTTCGACCGCCCTTAACCATAAAGGCCCCTAAGAATAGCATACCTACACTAAACGCAATTATAGCCGGTGTCCAACCCGCTAACCCGCTAGTTCCTAATTGCCCTAGTAAGTAAGTTGTTGTAACGTTTGCTGTTCCACCTACCGCATTTCCGAACTGGAAAAGCATAACTGAACCAACACCGATTAAGATAGCAAAAGTAATTATACCGTATCCTAAGCCTGTTAAATTATCAAACATTTTTTAAAACCTCCTTACAAGTTTTATTAGTTTTTTCCATACTAACCGGTAGTAAAAACTATATATAAGTACTTAGCATACAAAAGCCGTTAAACTGTAAACATTTCGTTAATAATACTCTACTCTCTTAATCTTTCGAGTATTACTTTTATTAGCTTTCCGTTTAACTTTTCTAACTCTCTTAACTTTTCTTACTTTCTTTTGAGGTTGTCTTTGGCTTTCTTGTGCCTTAGCGTATTGGTTTCCTACCGCCATTAATCCACTCCCTAACGTTTTAGCTAAGAACCCCGCGCCACGGCCTACGGTCCTAACTCCACGCCCTACCTTTCTTACTGCTCTTACTTTCTTCTCGTGTTGAAGTCCGAACACCTCCCGGCCTAATGCCTTACGTTCTGAATTTCTAGCGTCGAAGTCTACCCTAACCTCTCTTTCTGCGATAAGCCTAGCCTTTCGCCTTTTTAATTCTGCTAGTGTTTCCATTTAGTTACCTCCATTCTATTTTTTTCTCCCGGCCCACGCCACATATAGGAACATAAACAAAATTAATCCAACGAAGGTAAGTACCCAACGCCACGCCACTAGCCCCGCGTTTGCTAAAAATAAACCTAAGATTAAAGCTATAAAACTAGCGCTTACTATTGCGGTTTCAAAACCCCAAGTACTGAACATTAATAACCCTATAATAAATATAGCGTACATAATCATAGTCCAAAACCAAGAACCGCTATTCGTGTTAGCTACTTCTAGTACGTTGGTCCACGTTGTTACGTTACTCCAATTAGCCATTAGGCGACCACCTTAAATAATATATAGAGTATAGCGAATATTAAACTAAGGACCCATAAGACCCTTAAATATTTAGCCCAAATTTGCCCGGGTTCTCCTAAGTTAATCATCTCGAAAACCTGTTCTATCCAACCACCAGTTAAGAAGGTACCTACAATACTAAACACTTCTTTGGTTACTCCCCACGAGGACGCTAAGGTTATACCGCTACCGCTATCAAAATCTACCTCTCCCCCTAAGATTTGGTCCCCGGCCGTATCTTGATAATTTACAAAACTATTACTCGTTGAATTAGTACCTAAACCTATTTGGTTATCCTTTCCATAAAGCCCGTTAAAATTTGTAACCACTAGGCCCAAGATTAAAACAAACGCTAGACTAAATAAAATAGCCTCCGTCCAACCGCTTAAACTTCCTTCTCCCATTAGGCCACACTCCTTTTAATTAAATGAATAACTAAGGCGCCTAGTACTGCTATCCCTGTAAAGATAGTCAGATTAACCGAACCCAATAATAAAGCCGGTATTAAACCTACAACCCCTAGAATAATAGTAAAGATAGGATTTACGGCGAACCCTGTAAGAACGATAGCCAACCATAGGAACATAGATATAAACAAACCGAACCCGGAGTTAAACGTAGTATTAAGTTCGCTTACTGCCTTTTGTAAAATAATAACTTCCGGGGAGGCGGAACGATATACTACGGCTTTCTTTAATCCCGTATAAGCGGAGGTGTTACAAGATATTACCCCGGTAAATCCTGTACTCGTATCGTTACAAATAACTAAGGTACTACTTCCAGTTTCCCGGGTAACATATAACCGCATACCGCTAGTATATTGGTTAGGGTCATTATATATTAATGTGAATACGTCGCTAACATAAGTTAAACTGGCTTGTACGTCGAACAAACTACTATAATCTACGTCCGTAGCCCCTACCCTAACAGTTAGAGAACACGGCGCGGAAGTACAAACGAACCTTCTAGGATTATCTAAGGTAATTAAAGTACCGTCCAACTCATAAAGACCTATTCTATAATCTGTATCTTCTGTATTAACGTGGCTTACTGTTTGCCCGTCGTCGTCTGTCTTACCCATTTCTACTATTTGATATTTGTTTAAGTCCGGGTACCAACGCCATAGCGCCGTATACTTTTCGGTATATGAATTAAGGCTAGTATCTTCCATAGTAATTAAAAAGCTAGTTTGGTCCGCGCTAACTAAGTCCCTTAGCGTATGATTTGTTAAAGTATTATTGCTTATTGTTTGGCCCTCAAATAAATAATATCTTCTATCTACATAGCCGGAACTCCTATATTGAATTTCTCCGTAGTCTATCGTATAGTTTTCGGACACGGTAGCATTAATACATAAGTAGGCCGTGGTAACATTCGTTAAACTTCCGAATACTTCTTTTAAACTTCCGTTAGTTAAACCATACTTAAAGTTATATTCCATATTTCCATAGATAGCGCTTAAATTTCCCTCGTCTTGTAAATCAAACCTTAAAGTTTTGTCTACACAGGAGGCGCTAAACTCTATTGGTGTTAAGAACACTAGTGTTTGGTTGTAAGTACTACTGTTATAATCTACACCGTTTAAAGTATAGGTAAAGTTAAAATAAACTAACTCGTTAGCGTCTAAGCTAGGGGCCGTTAAAGTAAAGCCTACGTCTGCCCTATCCGGTACCCCTGGGTTAGTAAGAACTATACCGCTATAATCCGTACCGTTATAGTGTAGCGTTGCGTTAAATGTATCTATATTAGTAGCGTTTATGTTTAATACTATTAAATTAGTTTCCTCCTCTACAACCGTAGCGCTAAATCTAGCGTCCTCGGTTACATAATTAATAGAAGTTGTCGCCGTTGTCGTTTCCTCGTTACCTAAACTATCGTTAGCATATAAATAAATATTTTTTGTTCCTCCGGTAGAAAAGCTAACGTTTACGTTAGTGTTACAGGTATAAGTTACATTAGTTAAATTATCGCTATGAGAATACCAACACTTATTTAAATTTAAATCGCTACTAACTACGCTTAAATTTACTCCAAGAGGTAAAGAAAAAGTAGTATAATTAACCACCGGGGAAGTAACAGTTAAGACCGGGTTAATAGTATCTATAAAAATATCAATAGAGGAGCTGTTAGTTTGTTGGCTCTCGTTATCTGTAGCAGTTCCATAAATTGTATAATTACCATCTCCTAAAGTTAAAGGGAATAAATAAACTGAGTTGTTAATTCCGCTAGCATTAGTAGCGTTTAAAATTCCATTAACATAAAGTTTAACATCTGATAAATTAATATCGTCCGACGCTGTAAAATTAATGTTTAAACTTTGTGGAGTTGTGTAGTTAGAACTATCAGGAGAATTTAAAGTTATTGTTGGAGGTAAATCTCCTGTTGAGTTTAAGCCTAATCCATCTCCGCTATTATAAAGTTCTGTTATTTCTGTTGGGGTTAATGCTCTATTCCATATACCTACTTCGTCAATTTTTCCATCCATTGGCTCATCATAAGTAGTATCTATTCTTTTCCCAATATATAAATTATTTGAATTTGGTGTTTGTGCTAGTGTTGTTGAAGCGGGAGTTCCAGCATTAACGTATAATTTATGGTTAGTTCCTTCTTTAACGTAAACACAATGATACCACATACCTGTTGAGATAGTAGTTAAACTATCCACATCTGTTTGAGTAGAACCTCCATCTTGGACATTAAAACTTATCTTTCCAGAATTACTTCTAATCCTAAAACTACTATCAAAACCAGCATCATCATTAGATATAATTACATTTCCAGTATCTGTATTATCCCAATTAGCCCATAAACCTATAGAAAAATTAGTTAGTCCAGAAACGGAATAAGTAGTATCTATATAATCATCAGTTCCATCAAAATCATAAGCAGTATTTATTATACCTGTAACATTAGGAGTTGCTCCGTTGTTCGTTCCGTCGCTAGTTCCTAAACTATCTATTACTTCCCCGCTAGTTCCGTCTAATTTATAATAATGTTCTAAGTCTACATTTAGACTACTCTCCCAACTTGCCCACTCCGGAACTTTAACCCCCGCTATTGTAGGTACCCAATCTACGAAGTCCCCGGCCTGTACGTCTGTAAATATTCCTATATATAAAACGTCGTTCTTCTTAATGTCTGCCGGTGTTAATTTCTTCCAAGTTGTTTTAGTTTCCTCGTGTGTTCCGGTAACCTCATAAGAATAAATACCCGTTCCGTTTGTACTCTCTCCGGTTTTAATACTAGTATAATCGTCTACGTCTACCACTTCCGAACCTCTTAGTTTTAAATCGTAGTCCCTAGATATTTTACCTTTATTATTTTTTAAGTCGTAAAATTCTAATTGGTTAATAAAATCTTTATAATCCTCGAACCCTTCTATTTTAATTTCCGCTACCTGTTGGTAACCTCGTGGAACCTTTACGTTTAAAGGGGTTATTAATTGTACCGTGGCTATCTCGCTAGTCGGTACCCATAAGAAAGAATTTTTAATAGTAACCGTCCTAGTCGTTGGGTTATAACTTCTAACGTTATCTATCTCCATAGCGCTAACGTTTCCCATAAGTAAGACTAGGAACATTAAACTAAACACTAGCAAACTTATTTTTTTATTAACCATTTTTAGGGAAGTACCTTATTTTAGCATATATAATAATCATAGTTAAAATACCTATCGCGGTAATAACTACACCGAAGTTTAACCTAAGGAAATCTATAAACGGTATTAAGGCTACTTCCTCCGCGAAAGCGTTAGCCTCGTAAATTCTATCCACCGCGCCTAATATCTCCGGGGCAAATACCACCGTTAAGAACAACATAAATATATATAATATCATAAAGAACGGGTTGGCGTCTATTAAGAACGCGCTAATAAATAACAGTAGCACGGCTAACAAGAAGGCGAACATTATAACCCCGTCCCAAAAACTTACAAATACACCGAGTACATAATTAACATTAGTTGAGGCTACGGCGCTACCTCCGATACTCATATTAGATAAAGCCCCGCTAAAAGGTGTTAAAGTAGAACGAACAACCTTTAAAAGAATTGGAGATAATACTATTAATCCTATTAAGATAATTGCGAAAGTAATCATAGGAAAATCTATTTGACCCTTCTTATTAATTGGCCTCATAGTCGAACCTTCCTAACTGGTCTTTTCTTTACCAGTTTAATTATTTGGTGTTCGTGTATTTCTGTGGGGTTATTTGCTACGAAATGTATAACTTTTGTTAAAGGTATTCTCTTAATCTTTCCGGTGTAAGCCTTAACGGTTCTTTCCATACGTAGGCCCTTAGCTTTTAATAAAGGTATATCTTCCGCGTAAACTCTTACTAATTTATATTTCTTTACCATTCGGCCTCCTTTTTCTTCTGCGCTTTCATATTTCTAAATAGAGATAAGAAGAACCCGAGTACTGGAAGTACGACCATAGGGAAAGCGAATATTTTAATAAATAATTCTAAGAACTCTTGTATAACTAAGTTACCTAAATATATATCTGCGAATAAAGTAACTCCTAGAAGTCCGAAGTATAGGCCCCACATATAAGCCACGTCTAATATATCTAGTTTAGCGTCTATCATTAAACCAATAGCCCTAATCATAATTACAATAGAGAAGATAAATATAAGTAGCATAATAACCATAAACCCAAGAATTAAAGGCGCGTCCGGTTCCACCTTTCCGTTATTTGTAATATCAAAATATCCCGAAATATAACCACCTATAATATTAGTATCGTCGTTACAGGCTAACGTCCACGCATAACGCCCGGGTAAATTCATACCTCCGAAAGTTCCGTTTAAATCCCAATGGTCTAAGTGTGGGGTTGCTCTAACTACTGATAACTCGAACCCTTGACTATCTCTTAAATGTAAGTCGCAAGTTATATCGGGGTTAGTAGTTATATTAAATTGGTACCCACTAGTAGAATTAAATAAATGGATAACGCTAAACCTAGCCTCTCCGTATTCATAGGAAGGCATAAGTTGAACCTCTACATTAATACCAAAATCCCCGGTAAAAATAGTAGTTACCGGGGCCTTCGCGCTAACCATACCCATAGATAAAATTAATACTGTGAACATAATAAAAACTTCTAGGTTTCTCATAATATTTTAATCCTCCTAACTTTTATAATCTTTTTTGTTCCTTTCTTTTTCTTTCTCTTAGTTGTGGTTCCTATTATCGGCCTAAATCTAAAACCGGTAGCTACTCCCGTAGGTTTTTTCCCTTTTATCTTAAAGAAGGACGCCGTAAAACTAGGAGTATAAGCCTTCTTGCTTTTCTTACTTCTAGGGTTTCCCATAGCTAAACCACGGCCACCACCAAAAGAAGGGAGAGGCGGAAAAGGTACACGTCTTAGATAACTAAATGAAGAATAACTACTAAAAGAACTTCTACTACTTGAAGAACTTGAACTACTTAAACGACTTGAAGAACTTGAACGACTTGAAATACTTGGAGAACTTGAAACAAGAGAAGAACTTGAACTACTTGGAGAACTTCTACTACTTGAAGAACTGGAACTAGAAGAACCCCTACTACTTGAACGACTTGGAGATATTGAAACACTCGGAGATATTGAAACACTCGGAGAACTTGAACTACTTGTAGAACTTCTACTAGTTGAAACAGTTGGAGAACTTGAACTACTAAGTATACTTCTACTAGTAGAAAAACTCTTAGAAGGACCACTACTTAGGAATATTCCCGTAGGTGTTAAAGGAACTTTTACTACTGTTTGAGTTCCTCCCGTAATTGTTCCCGTGTTTAAATCTATATTGGGGTTAATCTTTAAGGCTAATTTTCCGTATCTTTCTTGTGTTGATAAAAGGCCTATGGATTTTTTTCCGGTTGTTAATTCGGAAGTTCTACCTAACATTTTATATATATCGGCTATGGCTTTCTCTTGTCCGGGTCTAGTTCCAATAGTTAAACCACCCGGGCCACCCTTAACAGTTAGCGCGGAACTAAACCGTTGGGTTAATGTTTCTCCTAATTTCTGACTAGCTACGTCCCCGCCTGTTGAAAATTTCGCGGTACGTGGATATTGGGGTTTATATCCTAACGGGGAGGCCTCTATTTGTACCGTGTCTTGTCCGAACCCTTCTAATATTTTCGTCTTACCAAAACTAACTTTACCGTCCGCTACCGATAATTGACTAGCGCCGGGTATTTTTCTAGCCTTTAAATCTAATACGAATTTATTTACCTTTGGGTTTACTTTTCCATAAACATTAAAATCAAAATCTCCGGTACTTCTTGAAATTCCACCCTCCGCCTTAGAAGAAACAGAACCAAAACCCCTTTCAAAACCTACGGGCTTAGAAGAACTTAACGCCCCTCCGAAAGCCTGTTCTTTCATAGCCGTACCTAATCCTTTAAAGCTAAACTTACCCGAACCGCTACCTAATTGTGTAGTAAATTTTAAAGTTTCTGCCTGTAATTCGGGATATTTCGCCATAGATTTATACCCCTTTGTTTCAATAAAGTTTAACCGTGGCTTTCCCGGGGCCTGTAATTTATTTGTAATTGGAAGGGTTTTTTTAGATATACCGTAAAGTTCTTTTGCTAGTATTGAATTAGTAGCTTTTGGTATGCTTTGTTTTAATACTTGTAAACCTAATTGGTTCCCGGCCTCTAACTCTCCACCCGCTAAAAATGAAGGGGACTTTAACGGTTTAAAAGAACCTAGCCTAATCCCTTCGCCTTTTGTATATGTTCCTAATGCTTTCCCACCTTTACCGAAAGGATTAACTAAACCTAACGAATAAGTAGAGGCCTTACCCGTTGCCTTATCTACTACTATTTCTTGTACTTGTACGGGGGATAATTTACCCTTAGAAATACCCATAAAAAAACCGGATTGTTTTGTTAAAGCCCCCCCACCTTCAAATAAAGCCCCGTATGTTTTACTTTGATTATAAGTTTTAGCCTCATTATATCCCTTATAGGCGGAGGTTCCCGTTTCTACTGCGACCCCTCCTACTATTGCGGTCTTAAATATTCCCCCGGCTATTGCCGTCCCTTTACTTCCTAAAACTGTCGTTCCTACATACTCTAACCCGGCGGGAACTCCTAGCGTTCCCATAGTAACCGCTACTTCTGTACCCAATAATAAACCCTCGTTAAATTCTCCACCCCATTTTAAAGCTAATCCCTTACCCTTACCTATGGACCCCGACTTTAAACCCCTTTTAACATTAGATAACCTACTCCCACTAAAAGCCTTAGAACCGTAATTTATATTTGAATAAGAAGTAGTAATTATAGTTTCTTCCGGGTTTACTACCTTAGAAGTATCTTTATTAAATGTTAAATCTACGCCTCTATTTTTTAATGTTGCCCGTGTCTTATCAAAATTAACATTACCGTACTCTATATTATAATTAGTTGTATATGTTTTAAATGGGCTTTTCTTCTTGAAAATATTAGTTGGATTAAATCCGAACGTTGAAGTTTCCTTAGAAGTTGTTGTACTAATTGTACCGGGTTTACGTGAAGAAGTAGCTAACGCGATATTTATACTAGCCTCGTCTTTTGCCTGTCTGTATTCTAAATCTTTAATAGAGTACCTTTGTTCTCTCGCTAACTGTACCCCTTTATATTGTATTAGTCCGGGTATGGCTATGGAAGTACCGGGAAAATATCCGCCCTTTAATATTCTATTCGTTTCTTGTCTTGTTAATCCCGAAGGTTTATTCATAACGTTGGCGCTTATACCGGCGTTAAAATCTCCAAAAGTATACCTTCCCCTCTTTGGTTTTGGTCCGGCGTTAAATGGGTCGTTAATTATTGGGCTATTCATATCCGTACGTGTTCCGAATTGTTCGTTAAGTCCCTGTCTATCTTGTGTTATACTTCCGGGTTGTATTTGTCCGTTAGAACTTCTACGAGTTACTCCGGGTTGTAATGGTCCTACGAAATCGCTAGGTACTGTATTAGGTGTTTGAGTTACTCCGGGTTGTATTGAACCACCGGAAGAACCGCCCGAACTTCCACCACTAGAAGGCGCCCGAATTGTTCCGGGTCTTAAAGGTCCTACGAAATCGCTAGGTACTGTTACCGGCGCGGGTGCCGGGTCCCTAGTTACTCCGGGTTGTAAAGGTCCTATAAAATCGTTAGGTA
>Ga0075112_1000965_pt1 | contig 10548 bp, 15 predicted proteins | sample AntAceMetag02UKF_FD_69783 | JGI IMG/M metagenome (GOLD analysis project Ga0075112, IMG submission 69783) | Saline lake microbial communities from Ace Lake, Antarctica - Antarctic Ace Lake Metagenome 02UKF | ecosystem: Environmental > Aquatic > Non-marine Saline and Alkaline > Saline | place... | reverse complement strand
TTTCACACGGCATTTGTAAAAAGTGTCTTGCGAAACAACTAAAGGAGGGGAAAAAATGATTGAAAAACGCTATCTTTTGTTAATTATAGAGGGTGACGAAATCATCTTATATGACAAAAAACACGACGTTGAATTGTCTATTCCTTATTCCGAAGTAGAACTATATATTTCTTATTCCGAAGAATTTGAGGATATGTAGTCAGGGAGGTGATAATCTATTTGCCCTATATCTAAAATATGGGGCATTTTTTTGTTGTGCAAAACTATTGTTTAAAAAAGTGGTATAATACAAATATAATTAAATAACCATACAAAATATGGATAAAGCACAAGCGTTTCAAATATTAGCATCAATTTTTCCTACTCTTAGGATAAACGAAGAAGAAAGACAAGCAATAGTTGTTGCTTATAAAACAGTAGAAAAAGAGTTGGGGTTAAAAAGCCAAAAACTCCCTGCTAAAAAAGTAGTGCCGAAAGAAGAAGATATATCAAAAGCAGTGGATACTCCAAAAAGGAATAGAAAAAGTAGAAGATCTAAATAATGAAAATAATGAAAATAATGATAAAAGCCCTTTCTGTAAATGCGGCGTGGAAAGGGCAGAGATTTAAAACAAAGGCTTATAAAGATTACGAGCAAGAATTATTATTATTATTACCTAAATATAATATCCCAGAGGGAAAATTAAAGGCTTATTATATATTTGGGTTGAGTAGTAAAAATGCTGACGGGGATAATTGCATAAAACAGTTCCAAGATATAGTCGCTAAAAAATATGGCTTTAATGATAAGGTAATTTATAAATGGGATATTGAAAAAGTTGATGTTTTAAAGGGCGAAGAATTTATTGAGTTTAAATTTGAAAGTTATGAGGCCAATACCACTAAAAATAAGAAAACAAATAAAATTCAAAGAGTCAATTTTAGGTGGTAAATTTGAAGAATTACACCACGGTTTCATATATGCAGGAAAACAAATTAACGAGTTATGGGCTTTTGCCCCTTTGACAGTAGAACAGCACAGAGGGGAAAAAGGGGTGCATAATAATAATGAAACAGATTGTAAAGTAAGATTTATTTTACTGGACAATGCAAAAAAAGCTGGGTTATTCCCAGAGATAAAAGCTAAATATCCTAGAAAGGATTGGGAACAAGAATATATTTATTTAAAAAATTATGTTAATAGCCTTGATTGATATAGCTGAAAAAGGACAAATTGGATATTCAACTGTATACAATAAAGTATTTTTTTACGGAATACCTATAATAACTAAATTAACCTTTATGGGTGGAAAATATAAAGACCGACATTGTAAAAAAAAATATATAGAGGAAAAGAACTCAAAATACATTTTAAAAATATATAATAAAGATGATTTAAAATTATTAGTAATGAAATGGTATGAGAGGAAAACAAATGATGAGGGTTTATTATATGCCTTTAGAACGGAATTTAAAACTTTAACAAAAAAGGATTTAATGAGATTTTGTATAATTAAAAATTTAATATGAAGCCAATACTAATGCCTGATGGAGTTGTTATATATATGGGAGTGACCTATTCTAAAAGGGAGTGGGCTTTAAGAAAAAAAAATAAATATTTAAAACTAAAAATATATGACTATAAAAGAGATTAAAGACCAAATGATATTATTAGTTGATTTCAAAAGGTTGAAATTATCTAGTGGAGGGACTGGAAATGTAACTATTATGACTGGGACATTACGAACAGAATTTATTTATGATAATGGGAAAGCTAAATATGTGGAATTACACGCCGAAACTGTAATACCAACAAGCCCAAAGTTAATGATATTCACTAAAACTAACAATGCTAGAGAAGTGAGAGGTTACAGAGAACATATTGAAACTTTAGCTCAATCGTTTTCAAAACTTATCACAAAACTAAAAAAGGAAAAGCAAATGAAAATAGGTACTAAAATAGTTCAAAAAAATATTAAAGATATAAGAATTTTAAATAATTAAAAATGACAATAATTGAAGTAGAAATAAATTTAATTGTTCCTTATGCTAGGAACCAAAAAATTCATTCAAAAGAGCAGATACAAAAAGTTGCTAATTCAATACATATCCAATGATTATAAAAGAAAGTAATAAAAAATAATATGGCTGATAAAAAAGAACCAAAAAATGTAGGCAGACCAAGCAAATTATCGCCAGAGGTTGTAAAGAAATTGGAAGAAGCTTTTTCAATAGACGCAACTGTGTCAGAGGCTTGTTATTATTGTGATATATCTAGGGAAACATTTTATAATTGGATGAAAGCAGATAAAGAGTTATTTGACAGATTAGAACGTATGAGGCAGAAGCCAGTTTTGAAAGCCAGACAGGTAGTTGTTAACGGGATAAAAAATGATAAAGATTTTGCCTTAAGATATTTAACAAAGAAAAAGAAAAGTGAATTTGGTGATAAATTAGAACTCGGTGGCGAAGTAGAATTTACTTATAATTTAAAAGTAATTGAAGCAGATGACGGACTTAATATTGACGAAAAAACAAAAGGAAGCGTTTGATATTCTTAATGATAATACTACAAGTGAATTATTATTTGGGGGTGGTGCTGGTGGAGGCAAAAGCAGACTGGGTTGTTTATGGATAACCCTCAAATGTATGGAATATAAAGGGATACGTTGTTTGATAGGTAGGAATAAACTAACGACCTTAAAACAGACTACCTTAATAACTTTATTTGATGTGTTGAAAAGCTTGGGCTTAATAAATGGCCGAGATTTTTTTTATAATTTACAATCGGGTGTTATAAGATTTCTTAATGGAAGTATAATTTTATTAAAGGATTTATATTATTATCCTAGCGACCAGAATTTTGATAATTTAGGTTCGCTTGAACTTACTTATTTTTTTATTGATGAGTGTAACCAAATTGTATTTAAATGTTATGACACCTTAAAGGCAAGATTAAGATATAAGCATAAAGAATTAGGGTTAATGCCTAAATGTTTATTAACTTGTAACCCATCTAAAAACTGGGTGTATAAAGAATTTTATAAACCGAGTAAGGAGGGAACTTTGAGCAAAGACAGGAAATTTATACAAAGTCTTGCTGGTGATAACCCTTTTTTACCTGATACTTATATAACAGCGTTAAAAAATATTCAGATTAAGGCTATACGAGAAAGATTATGTAATGGGAATTGGGAATATGACGACGACCCTACTTCTTTATTTGATTATGACGGTATAAATAACTGTTTTAATAGAGATGTAAGCGATGACGAAGTAAATGCAAGGTATATAACAGGTGATATAGCAAGAAAAGGAAAGGACAGAATGGTAATAGGTTTATGGTATGGGTTACAATTAAAAAAGATTATTGATTTACCTTATGATATAAAGGCAGATTTATCATTAAGCACTAAGTATATAATTGACCTAGCGAAAAAAGAAAATGTTAATATAAGCCATATAATACTAGATGAGGACGGAGTGGGTGGTGGTGTAGTGGATAATATAAAGGGTTGTATGGGCTTTACTAATAATGCTAGTGCTATACAGGACCGAGATTATGATATAGAACCAGACAAAGTGTTAAAGCAATTCAAAAAGCAGGACTATCAGAATTTAAAAGCACAATGTTATTATAAATTAGCCGAACTTGTTGGAAAAAGTGAAATAGGGATCACCGAAGAAAATCCAGATGTGAAAGATTTGATATCAGAGGAACTTATGGCTATAAAACAAAAGGATATGGACAAAGATACTTCATTAAAAATTATATCAAAAGATGAGATGAAAGAAATATTAGGCAGAAGTCCTGATTTTGCAGATATGATGATGATGAGAATGTTGGGTTTATTAAAAAAAGATAGACATTATAGAATAATTAGTTTGTAAGGTGTATACTTAAATTATTAAAATAACTTTAAACTTATGGGAATTTTATCTCGGTTGGGAATAGGAAAGAAAAGTATTCCATTATCACCCATTATTGCTAATGGAGTTGGAACATCAATAATAACAAAAGATGACACGCTAGATTTTTATAACTCGTGGATATGGGCGTGTATAGAAAAACGTTCAAAAGCATTCGCAAGTGTTAAATTTAATTTATACAAGTTGAAAAACAATGGCGAACTAGAACAAATTTTAGCTCACCCTTTATTAGAATTATTGTATAAAGTTAATCCAGAGATGACTAAGTTTGATTTCTTGGAATTATCAATGACTTATTTAGATTTATATGGTGCAAGCCCGTGGTATTTGGAAAGGAATGGAACGAGTAAAGTTCAAGCTATATATCTAGTGCGACCAGAATATTTAACAATGAGAAAAGCAAGTGACGGTTCTACTATTGATTATTTATACAAGATAGGGACTTTTAGTATGGTAATAGCTAAAGAGGATATTATTATGCTTAAAAATTATAATCCAAAGTATCCCGAAAAAGGTTTGGGAACTATTGAGGCAGTAAGAATGAATGCACAGCAAGATGATTATATGACACAAAGTAATGTTAACCTTTTGTTAAATGACTCAAGATTATCAGGGGTTTTAGAAATACCTAGTGAACCAAGCAAAGAATCATTAAAAAGACTTGAGAAAGAATGGGGACAAAAATATGGTGGTTATGATAATTCGGGAAAATTGAAAGTATTAACAGAGGGTATGAAATACGTTCCGATTGGTGTATCACCTAAAGATTTAGACTTTGTTAATAGTCAGAAGTTTAATAGGGATAAGATACTTGCTATTTTCGGAGTTCCTATTGAATTATTAGGTAATTTACAAACTGCTAACAGGGCTAGTGCAGAAGCAGTAAGTTATATATTTTATAAAGGGACTATTGAACCTTTGGTTAATAAATATATAGAACAAATTAACGAGTTTTTAGTTCCTAACTTCGGATCTGATTTATGGTTAGATTATGAGCCTTTGGCTAAAGAGGACGAAGTGATACAAACAAACAAAATAAATATGTTAGTTGATAAGGTTATCACTAGGAATGAAGCAAGAGATACTCTCGGCTATGATGCTGTTGAGGGAGGTGATATATTATTCAACGAAATGACTAAAGCCCCGCTAACAGAAACAAGCAGTCCAGTAGTTACGGCTGGTATTGATACTAGCAAGGCTAGATACATAAAGAGTAGAATTATGAATAGAGATTATAAAATTACAAAGCTTAAAAATAACATTGAAAATTCCATTATCAAAAATTTGAAAATGTTAGGTAAACAAAAAATGAAAAAAGATAAAGAAGAAGAAACTATCATAAGGGTAGTTGGTAAAAAAAAAATTTCAAATGAGTTAATTCGGAAATATCAGAACGAAAGAATGCTAGTTGAGAATAAGACAATAAAGGCTTATGAAAAGAAATTAAAGACATTTTTCAAAGGACAGGAAGCTAGATATTTATCAGATTTCAAAAAAAATGATATAGTTAACTTAAAGGGTATTGACGGACTAGATGAAATGTGGGGAACGGTAGAAATAATTGAACCAGCGTTATATAAAAGTGTAATGGGTGGAGGTAAATTAGCGATAGATTATTTCGGAACTAAATTTATTCCTAATGATAGGTGGATATCAGAGTGGACTACAAACCTAGCAATGAAAGAAGCAAGAATTATTACAGACACTACACAAAAACAACTTGCTTTAACACTAGCAGAGGGTTCATTTAATGGAGAGGGATTGGATAAGTTAAAATTGAGAGTTAAAGAAGTGTTTGATTTCGCTGGGGATACTAGGGCTAAAATGATAGCAAGAACCGAAGTAACTAGAGGAATGGCTGAGGGGCAAAGACAAAACTATAAACAAATGGGATATTATAATATAAAATGGATATTGAGTGACGGCTTCTGTGAAATTTGTTTAGCAAAATCAAGGCAAGACTGGGATATTGACAGCATAGAGGGAGAGCAACCAGTACACCCGAACTGTTCTTGCTCAATGACTCCTAAAGGTAGCTTATTATCACAATTAAACTAAATATAAAAAAAACATTATGGATAAAAAAACAAAGGATTTAAAAGTTGGGTTATCAGACTTTAAAATACTGGACGAAAAAACAGGAACGTTTGAGGCTTATGTTTCAATTTTTAATAATGTTGATTATGCTGACGAAGTGATAATACAAGGTGCTTTTAAAGAGAGTATTGAGAGAAAACTACCAAAAATAGCTTGGTCACATAACTGGGACCAAATAATCGGAAAAGTTATCTCTGCTATTGAAGATGAAAGAGGCTTAAAAATTATAGGACAGTTGATTTTATCAGTTCAGAAAGCAAAAGAAGCTTATGATTTAATGAAAGCAGGTGCTATTGATGAGTTTAGTATTGGTTATGGTATACAGAAAGCAACTTATGAACAAAGAAGTGATAAAACAGTAAGGATATTGGAAAAATTAGATTTATATGAGATAAGCCCTGTATTATCTGGGTGCAATCCTGATACTGAATTATTATCTATTAAAAGTAAAAATGAAACTGTTAAAACAGATGATGAAGTGTTAGAAAATAATGAGGTTATAGTTGAAACTCCCGACCCTGTGGAAATAAAGGAAATGATAGATGTAGAAAACTCTGTTAAAATAGTAATGACAGACGACACAGAGGTCGTAATTAAACGAAATCATATTTTTGATAATTACTTGGCTGAAAAGTCAGGGGTAAAGGTTGATGAAAAAGTAGTCAAAAGGCTACACATAATAAAGCAAGTTTATAAAAAGAAAATGAATATAGACAATTTCTTATATAAACAGCTTAAGGATTTGAATATTAAATAGTTAATTCAAAACAAATGGATTTAAAAAGTAAAATTGCCTTATTGAGAAAGGCAGGAATAGAAGTAGAGGACGACGCTACTTTAGAAGAAGTTGATGAGTTAATTGAAGAATCAACAGAAGAAATAAACGAAGAAGCAGAGGCTGAAAAATCAATAAAAGAGGTTTCAGTTAAAGGTTTAAAAACAATAGTAAACAAAGTTGTATCTGAAAATATGAAAAGTATTGAAGAAACAATATCAGCTAAATTTGCTAATATAAAAACACAAGAAAATACAAAAGAAAATGGTGTTAAAGAAAGTGCAGAATTTTTAAAGGCTTTATGTTTAGGAAATAAAGCAATCAATGGTACAGTTGGTTCTTTTGGTTATTCTGTGCCTACAACTCTTGCAAATATGATACAAGAGGGGCTAGATAAGGAAGCCGTTATGAGAAAATATTGTTTCACATTTAGAATGGCTGGTAATTACCAATTACCACAAGATGGGACAGGAGTTACTTCATACTGGGTAGCACAAAATGAAGAAATTACAGAAAGTTCACCAACAATCGGAAAGACTGATTTGGTAGACTTATACCTTGCAACAAGAGTGTTAATTCCTAGAGGATTGCTTAATAGCACACCTATGAATTTGACAAATTATATTACTAACCTTTGTGTTAGAAGTATAACTATTGAAGAAGAAACTTCATTCGTAGCTGGTGCAGGAACTACTGAACCAACAGGTTTAAGAAGTGCAGACGTTGATAGTATTGCTCAAGCTTCAACAGGTTTGGCTTATAAGGATATGATAAACTTAATGTATTCTCTTAAAAGACAATACAGAAAGAGTGCTGTATTCTTAACTTCAACAAACGGAGTGAAAGCTCTTATGAATGTATTAGACGAAAACAAAAGACCTATATTTGACCCTACAAACAACACTGTTTTAGGTAAACCACTTATAGAAACAGAAGATATACCTAGCACTTTAGGTTCATCTGCTGACGCAACAGAAATTTGGTTTGGTGATTTAAGTTATTACTACATTAAAGACGGGGAAGAAATGTTTATGGAAAGCATTAAGGTTCCTTCAAAATTACAAACTGAAATCGTATTAGCTAAAGCAGTAGACGGGGTTTACACTTTAGACGAAGCAATGAAAAAGATGACAGCAGTAGTATCTGCTTAGTTTATTTCAAGTGTGGGGTATTTATTTACCCCATACGAATAAATAAATTAAAGATATGGCTAATAAAAAAGTAAATAGTTTACCTAATAATTATATAGTAGTGGAATTTATCAGAAGTATAACCCCTTTTATTAAGGGTGATATTACAGCGTTACCAAAAAATGAATACTCTAGGCTTAATAAACTCAAAGCAGTTAAAAAATTATGACAATAATAGTAAAATTTATAAAAAATCATAGCCCTTTTATTAAGGGCGATTTTACTAGATTGGAAAAAAATGTATTTGAGGACTTAAGGGAAAAAGGAATAGTTGAAAGTAATAATACTTTATGCAAAGAATATGAACCTCCAATATTTTATAGGGAAGAATTGACTGATAAAAATTTATTAGGGAAAGAATATATAAAAAATAAAGTTGACATAGTGGTTTTGACTAATGGAAAAGTTAAGACTCCTTTTTATATTAAGGACTATGGAATAAATACTAATGAAGTAATAAGAAGTAATTTTGTAAAAACTGGAATTGGGTTCGCTGGGAATTGTAATAAAGGGGCTGGTTCTTATAAAAAGTTAGGTGAATTTATATTATTTTTAAATGATGATGTAGAAATAAAAAATAAAAAGCAATTTATAATAGATATGATTGAACCTTTTAAAGATAAAGAAGTAGGAATTGTAGGGGCAGAAAGTTCAAAGGTTATATTCGGAGTTAATGGTAGTGTTTTATGTATCCGTAGAGAATTATTTGAAATGATAGGAGGTTTTGATGATAATTACTTTTTTATGTGGGAGGACAACGATATAAATACACAAATTAAGAACCGTGGCTTTAAAATAGTTATAAGTAAAGCAAAATCAAAGCACGAGGGGAATGTTAGTATGGATAGCGAAAGTTTTTTTTGGAAGAAATATTTTTTTGAGGGGCAACATAAATATAATGATAAATTTTCTAAAGAGAAAAAAATAATCGGATCAATGATAATCGGAAATGAAGAAAATAAATACTTAAATGAAGTTATAGAACGACTTTTTAAGGATAATTTAATAGATAAATTAGTAATTACACTTGATAATAGTAATAAAGCTACTAGCGATGAAATAGACGTGTTAAAACAATCATATAATATCAAAACTTATTACCATAATTTCCATTTATTCGGTAAAGCAGAAAATTTATTGCGAGAGAGGTCAATTCAATATGCTATGTCTGAAAATCCTTATGCAATTATTCCAATAGACGCAGATGAGATACTTGATGATGATTTTACTAGAGATGAAGCTATGAAATTACTTGAAAAAGGGGTGTGTTGGGACTTTATGATTGCTCATTTTTCCAAAGATAAAGAACATATAAGGACTGACGGGATATTTGGACACCAAAGAAATTGCAGATTATTCAGAGTATTATGGGATAAAAGCTCAAAATTCTATAATAGGAATTTACATTGTGGTTCCTGCCCTATTTATGCTTATAAAGACAGGACTCTTTGTAATTTTATATTCAAACATTATGGATATATCAGGGAGGAAGATATTATTGATAAAAAGCAAAGACAAAAAAAGTATGATAAACTTAAATTATTAGAAAGCAACGATTTATATGACAGAATGTCCGATAAAATAGAAGTAGAAATATTTAATAAAGCTAATTTCATAAAATTATGGAAAAAATAATCTTAAAAATAGATGACAGAAGATATGATATGAGTAAACTACCATTGTCAAGATTATCACCAGAGGATATAAATTATCAAACTGCCCCTTATGTAGACGAAAAATGGAAAAGGGTTGATATAAATGTTAAAGATAAAAAAGTTTTGGACATTGGTTGTAATATTGGGGGTATGGGTGTCAGATGTTTGAAAGCTGGGTGTAAAAAATATAATGGTGTTGATAGTAATTGGCGTTATTTAGAACAAGCCGTAAGTGCTGGTATAGATTTTAAAGATTTATTTATAGGTGAGATAAACGAAATGGATTTTACAGTATATTCACCTGATATAACTTTATTATTTGCAACCTTTCATTATGTAAAGCCTGAATTAAGAGATATTTTTATAGAAACTATGAGTAAAATTACTAAAGAAATGTTAGTTTTGGAGGGACCAGTTGAAAATGGCGAAGTTGGGTTCGCACCAAAGCAAGAAGAAATTGAAATGTTACTTAATAAACACTTCGCAAGGGTTGAGTTTTGTGGCGAAAGTATTCCACATAGTGTAAACGTTTGTGAACAAAGAAGTAAAAGATTTATATGGAAAGCATACAAAAAATAATATTGATAGCTGGTATACCCAGTTCAGGAAAAACAATATTTTCAAGAAAGTTGAAAGATATTTTTGATATAGACATTATTTGCACAGATGATATATATTATAAAATAGCAGATGACTTAAAAATCGGGGGCATTCAGGGTTTTCCGAATTGTTCCGAATGGTGGGGTTATGATAAAAATGTTATATATGCTTGTAAAATGGATTTATATAAAAAGGCTTTGGAAAAAGTTCAAGAACAGCAAATAATTGTTGAGGGTTTTGGTTTGGCCTTTAGAGATGATAGAGAAATAATAAAAAATCTATATCCTAATGCTAAAATATTTTTCCTTTATAAGAAAGTAAA
>Ga0075112_1000957_pt1 | contig 10617 bp, 8 predicted proteins | sample AntAceMetag02UKF_FD_69783 | JGI IMG/M metagenome (GOLD analysis project Ga0075112, IMG submission 69783) | Saline lake microbial communities from Ace Lake, Antarctica - Antarctic Ace Lake Metagenome 02UKF | ecosystem: Environmental > Aquatic > Non-marine Saline and Alkaline > Saline | place... | reverse complement strand
ACCGCTGCATACAATGGCCTTTACACCCGGATCGATCTTGATCAGTTCCCGAATGGTTTGTTCACCGCCCATCCCTCCCTTGATGGTGAGATCCAGAATGACTGCATCGAATGGTTCTACAGAATCTTTTTGCTTCTTGTATGCTTCAATGGCTTCCAACCCGTCTTTGACAGTCTCTACTCTATACCCCAGCCGCTCCAACATCCTTTGAGCCAGGTTTCTCAGGCTTTCCTCATCGTCCATGACCAGAACCCTTTGGATTGATGATTGCTGATTGGCGATTGTTGATTGGGAATCCATTCCACAACGCTCTGCGCTCTGCGCTCTGCGCTCTGCGCATTCCGCCGGCAGATAGACGGTCACGGTTGTTCCCACGCCGGTTGTGGAATTTATCATGATATGGCCATCATGTTTTTGAACAACAGCCTGAGCAACGGCAAGGCCCATTCCCATGCCTTTTTGAGTCCCCCTGTCTTTGGTGGAAAAATAGGGATCAAAGATTTTATCCATATGATCTTCTGAAATGCCACTCCCCTCGTCCTTGATGGAAATCGTCACATACTTTCCTTCGTTGAGAACCAATGGGAATTCTTTGTCTTTGTTATCAATGACCTGGTTTTCCGCCCGAATGTTAATGCACCCGCCCTGGGGCATAGCCTCAACAGCATTCATAAGCAGACTGGTTATGGTGTGTTCTATCTGTCTTGGATCATATTCAACCGGCCAGAGATCATTCTGGATGGAAAAGGCATATTCGATGCCGTCATGCACTTGGACCTGCTCCGGGATCTCCTTTAGCAAATTTCCGATGGAACCTAAGTTTTTCACAGGATGCCCTCCCTGGGAGAGGGTAAGAAACTGATGGGTCAAATCCCTTGCTTTGAGCGATGCTTGTTCAGCCTCATGGAGGAGTTCTGCCATGACCGAATGGGGCGCCGATTCCTCCTGGGCCATGGAGAGGTTCCCCATGATAGCTGCGAGGAGGTTGTTGTAATCATGGGCAATCCCCCCTGCCAGGGTGCCGATGGTTTCCATTTTCTGGGACTGTTGGAGTTTGTCCTGGAGTTGTTTCCTTTCTTCCTCTGCCTGCTTACGCTCGGTGATGTCTTCGATGGCCAGGAGGATGATTCGTTCCTTGCCCATCGCCCGTTCAATCTGGCGGGCATTCAACAGCATGATACGCCTGCCGATGGTGGCAAAATCGTGTTCAACCTCATAGTTGTCAAAGGCGGTCTTTTTGGGAAGGATGGTTTCCAGCAGCTCCCGCAGCTTGGGGATATCCCACTGTTTATTGCCCAGGTCATAGATAAGCTGCCCCACGGTCTCTTCAGGCTTTACCTTGAAGAAGTCATAGAATGAACGGCTGACGGTGACCACCCTGAGATCTTGATCCAGAACCAATAGGGGTTCACGTATTGTCTTTATGATATCTTCGAATATCTGATCTTTTCTAGTCGCTGCCACAGTGCCATCCTCCCCAAATCAAATCTTGGTTGTTTTGGGTCTTGAATCCTGCAATAATTGTTTGACGACAACCTCAGGTTAGGGGTTTCCCTTGCTCCCACGCGGAGCATGGGAACGAGGGAAATTCTTCATAGGTTGGTTTTCTGATCATCAGAAAATCCTCCAGGTGCGCTTACCATATTCAAATGGTTAAAGGCCTTTCCCTTTCAGAGCATTTTCAAGGGCCTGCCCCAGTTCTTTCAGGGTGAAGGGCTTGGGAACAGCCCCTTTGAATCCGAACGCCGTGCAATTGGCTACCATCGGGTCATTGGCGTAACCGCTGGAGACCAGGACCACCGCCTTTGGATCCAGCTTCAGGAGTTCCCGCACCGCCTCTTTCCCCCCCATGCCGCCGGGAATGGTCAGATCCATGATCACGGCGGAAAACCTTTGGTTTTCTTCCATGGCTTTCCCATATATGGAAATGGCCTCTTTTCCGTCTTCGGCAACGGCCACTCGGTATCCCAATCTCTCCAGTTGACGGGAGGCCATTTTGCGGATACCGGGATCATCGTCCATGACTAGAATGGTTCCGGTACCCATTGCCGGTTCCAGATTCTCCCGGGTCGTTTCATGGTGGACCGGGGTGCGGTCGGATGCCGGAAGATGAATGGTAAAGGTGGTCCCTTTGCCCGGCTCCGAGGCCGCCGAAATATGCCCCCCGTGTCTTTGGATGATGGAACGGGAAGTGGCCAGTCCCAGGCCGCTGCCGGTCTGCTTGGTGGTAAAGTACGGATCGAAGATCCGCTGAAGGTGTTCTTCCGGGATGCCCGTCCCTTCATCCTGAATGATGATGGAAACAAAAGGCCCGGGCTCAAGGGGGATTCCCGAGGATTGATCCAGGGTTTCATTTCGAGCGCCCACCCGGATGCAGCCGCCCTGGGGCATGGCCTGTTTGGCGTTGATAAAGAGATTTCCCAGGACCTGGCCCATCTGTTCCACATCCGCGTCCACGGACCACAACGCCTCGTCAATGGCATACTCGCACCGAAGGTTGGAGCCTCGCACGGCAAACCCGCCGGATTCCCGAATGGCGTCAGACAAAACCGCGATTTTCTTGATGGGCGCCCCCCCCTTGGCAAAGGTCAGGAGTTGGCGGGCCAGGGCCTTGGCCTGCTGAACGGCCTGCTCGGCTTCGCTGGCGCACTCGTACCCTTCGCTCGGAGTTTCCAGGTCCTGCTTCATCAGTTGGACATTGCCCAGGATCACGGCCAGGATGTTATTGAAATCGTGGGCAATACCACCGGCCAGGAGCCCCAGAGACTCCAGGTTGCGGGTGCGGGCCACTTCCGCTTCCATTTGGTGCTTTTCCGTCACGTCCTGAAACACCAGCACCACGCCGTAAAGGTTCCCTTCTTTGTCCTCTATGGGGCTGCCGCTGTCGGCGATCATACGCTCCGTGCCGTCTTTGGCGATTAAAACCGTGTGGTTGGCCAGTCCCACCACCAGTCCGGTCTCAAGCACCTTTTCCACCGGGTTTTCACAAGTTTCCCGGGTTTTCTGGTTGATGATAGGAAACACCCGTGGCAACGGTTCTCCCAGGGCCTCTTCAAAGGACCAACCGGTCATTTCTTCCGCCGCCCGGTTGATGAGGATCACCCGTCCTTCCGTATCCGTGGCAATGACCCCGTCCCCGATGGTCCTGAGGGTCACCGCCAGGCGCTTGCGTTCGGCCTCCAATGCCATCTCGGCCTCTTTACGCCGGGTGATGTCGCGAAGCGTGACCAAAATGGCCGGTTTCCCTTCCCAGGTCATGGCCACACTGTTGCTCTCCATCCATCGTTTTTTCCCGTTGGGATCCGAAATTTGAAAAGAGATCAGTTTCGGCGGGGATTCTTCACCCAGCCCTTCCCCATGCCATTGGGTGAGGCGGGAAAAGATGTCGGGATCAATGGCTTCCCGGAATCGGCAAAAATCTTTCTCCTGCTCTTTCGGGTCTCCAGAGAGGCCGAACAGGGACCGGGCAGCGAGATTGGGCTCCAGAATCCGTGACCCCTGTAGAACAACAATGGCATCCCTGGCGCTTTCCAGCAGCATCCGGTAGCGGTTCCGGCTGACCGTCAGATCCTGCTCCTGTTCCAGGCGCTCGGTGACATCCTCGATGATGGTGACAATATTGACCACCTGGTCTGCCAGTTTGAGCGGCACAATGCTAATGGTCTGCTGCATACATTCAAATGAATGGGTTGTGCAACCCGCGGGCATGGGGATCAAATAGTGGTGAAACTTCTGGGCGAGGAGGGCGGTTTTTCCCGAAAGAGCCTCCCGGTAGTAACGGCTCTTTTTCCGGGTCTCGATCTCCGGACAAATGGAAAACAGGGGCTTTCCCATGACAAATTTCGCGCTTTTCCCCGTGTGATCCGCCATCCACCGGTTCCAGAACCGAACCTTGAAATCCGGATCCACCACAAACACACCCATATGTGCATACTCGTTCAGCCAGTCGGCGGCAATATCTTTCCACTCGATCATGATGGCATCCTCATTCCAGTGTATCGAGAGCCTTCAGCAACAGCTCCAGGGAATTCACCCCCAGGACAATCACCAGAAAACCGGTAATCTCGCTTATCTTAATGCGAAAAGTTGTATACACCACCAGGGCGTACTGAATCTCGTCCTTACCGATCATCACGGAGCCCAGCAATCCGTCCAGATCTTCCAACTGAAGGCGGGGCACCGCAAAGGTGATCTGCACGTGCAGCATGTTGCCGAAGGTGCCCAGGCAGGCGTTGAGCAAAATATTACCGACTTCGGTCAACACCTCCCGGTCCGATTCATAGAGCCGTTCATCGGTATTACCGGTTTCAGTCAGAAGCCGTGACAGGTGCACGGCGCCCTGATAGTTAAGCATGAGCATGGCGTCTCCTGACACGGCGCCGCTGAAGATCTGGTGGACCGTGGCGATTTCTTCATTTACAAACTCTCCCAGGCAATCTTTCAGCTCATGGATGGGATGGACGCTCACCTCGGGGACTTCCAGCAGGACCCGGTGCCCGGTGATTTCCGACAGGGCCGCGGCGGATCGGGAAAAGGCGATGTTGATGACCTCGGTGAGGGCATCCGCCTGGTTTTCCGCTAGCGCCATCATGGTTTCTCTCCTTTCAGGGTCGCTTCAACGACGGAAAGCACCCGCTCCGCCACAAAAGGTTTTTCGATAAAACCCCTGCCCCCCTTCTCATGGAAAATCTTCCGGGTCGCCACCTGGATATCCGCTGAAGCGGCCAGGACCCTGGCATTGGGGTCCACTTCAAGAATTTTATCCAGCACATCCAGCCCCTGCATATCCGCCATGGTCATATCCAGCATGATCAGTTCCGGCCGTTCCAGGGAAAACCGTTCCAGGCCCATGAGCCCATTTTCAGCCTCCGTCACCTCGTGACCGCCTGCTTCCAGAATGGCGCAGAGCATTCTTCGGGAAAGTGCCGAGTCATCCACAATGAGAATTCTTGCCATTTGCATCCTCCTGGTTAATCGGTTTTTTCATCGGTTCTTTTTAACCGGTTCATTGTCATGCGCCCCCTTCTGAGTGATAATTGACAACTGGAGATTGGCAATTGGGGAAAAGGGAGACCTTTGCCGTAAAACGGGGAGCCGGCAAAAAAGAAAGCCCGGACGCCCTCACCGGCGCCCGAGCATTATGGGCTGTTTTGAACGATCTCCACCTAAAGCTGAAAGGTAAGAGAGAGAGAGAGAGAGAGAGAGAGAGAGCAAGGTTTGTGCCATCAGTGTATCGAACATGGCTGTTCTCCGGCAAAACTTTGTTTGACGAGAAATAGTGAAACTTAAACGAGTATTTTTTCAGCAAATCGGCTTTCTGTCAACCATAAAGCGATTTGTTTGCCGGCAAAGATGAAAATCCAACAAAACTGCTTAAGAAACCATTATTTCTTGAATCCTTGAACAGATTTTCAATCACTTGTAAACCACAAATATAAAATGTCCAAACGCAGAATACATCCCTCAGACTTGAAGCCACTACTTCTTATCTTATGATCCAATTTCCCAGATTCGCACCAGTAAATCAAAATGATCTTCAACAAAACTTAAATTGGAAAGAAGGCCACCCCGGCACAGGATAAAGGAGGAACAAAAAGAGATTTTGTGGCTCAGCCAATCTGAGATAGCTTGACAAAAACAAAGAATATCAGGGGGTAAAAAACCTGTTAATATATTCAAGTCCGGGAGATCTTAAAACTGATATATGCATTGGATATTACAGTTCTTTTAATCATTCATAAGCCTGGGAAAGATAGCAGTTAGTACAGGTTCACGAAGATCCAATGTAGTTGGAGATAGGAATGGCTTTCTTTTTATTCTTGTTAGCCAGAAATCCAAAATAGCGGATTTTCATAAAGCCCTTGGGAAGGACATGCAGCAGGAAACGTCGGATGAATTCATCTGCGTCAACAGTCATTTCCCTTGTTTTATTTGGGCTTGGTTCTAACTTCGCCCATTTGATAAAATCATCCAAGAGTACGTTCGACAGTTCCTAATCATAATCATAATCATAATCATACTCCTTTTAACCTATTCCAGGGCTCTTCGATTATGATTACGATTAAGATTATGAGTAAGAAAACAACTCTAATGGCCGACGTTAGGACCAAGCCCTTTCATTTTGTTTCCTAAACTCCTTTGCCAAAGAATCAATCCGGAAAAGAAAAGAATCCCTCGCCGGTGTCCATCTATCTTTGGCCAGTGAAAAAGCACCTGCCGGGATCAGGCAGTGAAGATGAAAATGATCTATAAGGGTCTGAGACCATGTATGCAAAACACAAATGAATCCGAGTTGGCCTTCAAGTCGCCATTGGGGATCTTTTGCAAATGCCTGCAAGATTTCACTGACAGCGGTAAAGAGTATTTGCAGGGTGGTTTTCTTGTTGCATAATATGATCGGGTTAAGATCATGTGGCAATTGGAAAGAATCGTGTAACGGTCCTTGTTGCCCTTGCCTTGCTTCACCCGGATCGTCATCCTGGAAGGATTGCTTTCTATGTGATGGGGTTTCAGGTGAACTACCTCACTGCGCCTGAGCCCTGTGCTATATACCGTTTCCAGCAAGGCCAGATGTTTCAAGTTGGTAGTGGCAGCGAATAGCCGTTTGACTTCTTCCATGCTGAAGACCGTGGGCAGTTTTTTAATGCTGGGCCGGGGGGGAAGATTGAACTGAGTTTCGTCCCATTTGCAGATGTTCCTGTAGAAGCAGAGAATACCCGAAAAATAATTGTATGTCCCCCAGGAAAGCTCTCGGTCTTCAAGAAGGTGACGAAAATATTCTTGAATCTGATCGTTTGTGAGGGTGTCCGGAGATTGATTGTAGAATTTTGCCAACCCCCTAACAGCAGTTACGTAATGCCTTTTCGTTTCCTTTGCGAATCGTTGTAACGTCATGTAGTTCAGAAACTGGGTCCTTAGATCGGTGCTCATAATGATATCTCCTCGATAAAGAGTTAATAAGAAATGAGAAACACATGCTTCCCTTGGGAGGTATTGTAATTGATTACCGGTTAAATCGGGGAATTATAATGGCTTTGGAAGATGGGTAGGGGTGAGGTGATCTTCAGTTATATTCCGCGAAGCGGTTCAGTTCTTGCCATATACCATATCTTTTTGGTTGTCAGATACTACCCTTCTTTCAAGCTCCTTCACTCCCTTTGCCTGTTCTCCGGTTTTTTCAAAAAGAGCGAAGCCAGCATCCCCAGAAAGGAAATCCCTCCCGCCACCAGAAAAGGGATGGTAAATGACTGGCTCACGTCGGCAATATACCCTCCCAGAGCAGGACCGATCGCCTGGCCGATTCCGAAAAACAGCGTAATGAAACCGAGACCTGCAGGAGCCAGTCGAGGCCCTACGAAATCTCCGGCCGCCGCCGCCATAATGGTGGGAATGCTCCAGGCCGTAAGCCCGAAAAGAAATGCGGAAAGATAGAACCCGAATTTCACTTTTACCAGGGCATAAATGATATAGGAGACACCCAGAACAAGGTAAGCCAGAGCCGCCCCTCGGCCGCGACCCAACCGGTCCGATATTCCTCCCCAGATGACGCCGCAAAAAATACTCAGACCTCCAACAGTTGCCCACAAGGTCCCTGCCCAAGCCTGGGAGAGACCCATCTCTTTGACGAGATAGGCCGCGAAAAAGATCATGTAAATAATATAGGACAGACCATAAAAGAAGTACACCAATCCTAAATACCAGACAGAAGGCATCCTGTAGACACTGGTCCAGTCAAGAGATGACGCCTTTTTGTCAGCGGAAGTCGCCCTTGCAGCGCTATCGTTTTTTTTCATGCCCACAGGCTGTAGTCCTTTTTCTTCAGGACGGCTACGGACAAAAAGAAACACAATACCGGCAATCAGGATCACGGCTCCTCCAAGGATATACCAGGAAATGCGCCATCCTTCGGGTCCGAAGGCCTCAAGGATGGGCGGAACGACAAGGCCGGAAATCAGCGTACCCGCCCCTATCCCTGCAGACACGATCCCCGTGGCGAATCCCCTTCTTTCCATGGAAAACCAGACGGAACCCAGAGCCATGGCCGGAACGTAGGACGCGCCGTTGCCCAACCCTGTCATGAGACGCATGGCAAAGGCAAAACCGAATGTCTCCGCCAGGCCTGTCAGGATCATGGTAATCCCCATGAGGATCAGAGCCAGGGTAATGACGATCCGGGTTCCAAAGCGGGCGGCTAAAAAACCCCCGATAATCGCCATGGTCAGGTATCCGATGAAGTTACCCGTTCCCAGGAGGCCAAGTTGGGTGTAATCGAACTGGAGGCCATCCTTCATGGCCGGAAGGATAATGGTGTACGCCATACGTCCGAATCCATGGGCAGCTATGGTCGTGAGCAACCCCATGGAAATAACAATCCAACCATAATGAAGTCGTCCTTTTACCATTCCGTTCCTCCTGAAGTCCCATATATGGTGCACCTTGGAGATATGACTCGCATTTTGTGGGTAACATGTTCTCCTTGAAATTGAAAGTAGAAAGTCGCACCAAAAGCATATGACCTAAAAACTGCAATTAGCGCTTAGCGGTTACATAGCCCTGTAAAACAAGTTGTTTACGGGAAAACAGCGCAGCATCAAAAAGTGAAAATTGAAATACAGAAAAAAACTGACCTAAACTGTTTACATCATTAAGCTAACGGCTAATAGCTCAAAAGCTAATTGCTGCTTTCAGGTATGATGCAACACGGGTTTTTATGGCTCATGTCATGAGTGAAACAATCATTGACCTTTGCCGTCCTGCCATCTGAAACAGATCCATCCCCCTGAAATTTCCCCTATTCAAGACTTGAACATTTCAAAAAAGATTGAAGACCTTGCATTTCATACGGCAATACCGTATAATTTAGGTTAAATATACATCGAAAAAACCTTATTGACCAAATTGCTTCCACACTGCCTTTTTGATCAGGAAGCAATTGGAAAGCCCTGTCGAATCACTTTTGCGGATTGCAGGAATTCACCCTGTAATCCCGGCCGGATTACAATATCATTCCGAGTTTTCAAATGAGCGCCGCCTCTGACCGGAAAAAATGGTCAGTCTGATCGAGAAAGAAACTTTCGCACGACTTTACCGCCCGCTTGTCCCGTCGCCGGGACTTGTCCCGCTAGCGGGACTTCGCTCAAGACGCAAAGAACGCTAAGATTTTGTTTTTTTACCGAATCGGGACGGACGATTCGATAAAGCAATCAGCCCTTCGGGCATTTCGGGAGAATGGTTATGCTTCACACACAGAAGAATAATGGCTGTTTTTTCGAATCGTCCGTTCCGATTCGAAAAAGGCTTTGCGGCCTTCGCGACTTTGCGGTTCACAAACCAATAACCAGATGAAGTTTCACACGAGAACAAACAAGGAAGCAACGATGAAAGTAAAATGCATTTTTTTTCAGTTGCTGACATGGGCGGTCGCTATCACATTTGTCTCGGGATGTTCATCTCATAGCTCTCATCTTGTCAAAGTAGATGATCTGTTCATCGAAACGATTCCCTCTTCTCGCGCATATCTTTCGGATATCATCGCCATGCAGGAAGGAGATGAACTGGTGATTTCCGGCAAGGTCATCCGGAGCAATCCTTCTTTTTCCGGAATCGGTCATGTGGATATAGCAGTAGTCTCCCCGAGCGGACTGGTGATTGAAGCAGCGAATGTTTCATACACACCGAAAATTCTTCCAAAAACTGCCGGAGCTCGCAAACACCGCGCATCTCGCTTTGAGGCGCGTTTTAGCTGTATCCCCCCTAAATGGAGCGTCATCAGACTTGCTTATCATGCAAAGGTAATTTCAGACAATCCCATGCTGTATCATGAAGATAGGAATATTGCCCTGCCCAAAAATCATGATTTTGGTGGCTGATACCTTTTTTGATGTGTTTTTTTCAGCATATAGGGACTTAAGCAAGGTCCATCACCAAAAAAAAAGACCATCCCACAAGCAGGGAGCCGTTGATAGAATTTGTACTTTGAGGATAACCCGAATGAGCAATCATAAAACTGAACTCTCTGAACGCTCCGGCACAAAAGACAGGGGCGTGCGGAAAACACTGCTGATGGGCGTTTTCTGGCGCATCCTGATCATCGAGGTCATACTGCTCATAGGAACTCTTCTCTATGAGGCCATTACCAGAGATGCAGGCGCTTCCCATCTTTTCTGGTATGCTCTCCGAATTTTGGGATTGGTCGCCATTATAATCCTTTTTATGATGGTTACCCTTCAGCGCTTTCTCAGAAAAGAAATCATCACTCCGCTGGAAACCATTGCCTCAGCCAACGAACGATTCAGGAAAAATGACTACACAGCCAAGACTATCGATTTGCCTGAGAGAGTTCCAAGGGAAATCAAAGGAATTGTTTCCACTCGCGCGCAGATGCTTGAGGGAATTCCCAAGAAATACTCTACTCATTTTTTCAAGCGTAATGTTACCCTGAAAAAATAAATTCATCAGAATCTTTATCACATTGAAACGCAATTAAAAAAAAGCGGAACAAAAAGGGAAGGAGGTGATATGAGCACAATGTATGGAAGGCATGAAATTCATACATTGGAAAAAATGAGGGGTGAAAAGAATGAACGGAGAAACAAAAAATCTGATAAAGGATGCGTG
>Ga0075112_1000936_pt1 | contig 10759 bp, 9 predicted proteins | sample AntAceMetag02UKF_FD_69783 | JGI IMG/M metagenome (GOLD analysis project Ga0075112, IMG submission 69783) | Saline lake microbial communities from Ace Lake, Antarctica - Antarctic Ace Lake Metagenome 02UKF | ecosystem: Environmental > Aquatic > Non-marine Saline and Alkaline > Saline | place... | reverse complement strand
TAATGGCCTGTGATACGCTGTTTGACAAGGCGCTTACTGTTGCGTTGCCTGCGGTGGTGCCTGCGATTAATGCGACCGAAACGATCCCTGTATCGTCTGGGGTTGTTACTGTAATGGTTTGCGAAGCATTATTAAAAGTACCTAATGTGGTGGTGAATTGGACCGATGTTCCGGCGTTCACCGGAGTTCCCGACATGTCGGTGAGTGTGGCAGTAATTACCGTGGAGCTTTTCCCGTCTGCCGGGATGCTGGTGGGGGTGGCTTTCAGCACAATAGAAACAGCCCCTCCCTCAAACGTCACAGATATGCTTTGTGTCACTCCGTTTGCCGTTGCAGTGACAAGAGCGCTTCCGGCAGTGGTTTCTGCGATGAGAGAAACCGACACGATACCGGTGAGGTCGGGAGTGGTTACCGTATAGGACTTGGCGCCGTTGCTGAATTTCCCCAAAGTCGTTGAAAACGTTACCGAAGTCCCAGGGTTCGCCGGGTTTCCTGCGCTGTCGGTGAGTGTGGCCGTGATCTTCGTGGAGGTACTCCCGTCTGCCGGAATGCTTGTGGGATCGGCTGCCAAAATTATGGAAAAAGGATTTCCGCCTTTTTCGGTAAACGTCACGTACACCGATTGGGTGACACCGTTGGAAGTCGCTGATACAAGGGCTAAGCCGGTCGAGTTCCCCGAAATCAGGGAGACTGTTACGATTCCACTGCTGCCTTGTGTTGACACCGTATAGGATGAACTGCCGTTACTGAAGGCGCCTAAGCTTGTGGTGAAGGTCACCAGGGTCCCCGGGGTCACAGCCGCGCCGGTGCCATCCGTCAGACTAACCTGGATTGCAGAGGAGCTTTTTCCGTCTGCCCATATGGTGGTGGGGGTAGCAGCAATTGTCATCGCCACGGGAGCGCCGCCGAAACCGATGTAGATTGTCTGGCTTACTCCATTGGATGTGGCCGCCACGCGTGCGGATCCCGTCCCTGTAGAGGAAACCAGGGAGACTTTTACGATTCCGGTAGTGTCGGCAGTCTCTACCGAATAGGTTTTTGATCCGTTTAGAAAAGAGCCCAAGGTTGTGGTGAAGGTTATGAGCGTTCCGGGTATTACCGCGGCCCCGTTGGCGTCTGTAATGGTTGCTGTAATGGTCGAAGTACTTTCTCCATCTGCGGCGATCTCAGCGGGGTCAGCTGTAAGCGTAATGGAGACCGGTTTGCCTCCAAAGCCTACATATAAGGCTTGAGTCACATTGTTGGATGTGGCGACCACCCGGGCAGATCCCGCAGTGGTGCTTGCTATGAGGGCCACCCTCAAGATTCCGGTTGCATCAGATGTTGCCGCCGTGTAGTTTTGAGCGCCATTTACGAATGTTCCCAAATTTGTTGTGAAAGAGACCTCGGTCCCTGCAGTAACCGGTGAACCGGTTCCATCGGTCAGGGTGGCCTTGATCTCTGTCGAGGTCAGTCCGTCGGCCGGAATCTTCGTGGGATCTGCTTCCAGCTTGAGGGTGACGGCCTGCCCCCCTATTGCGATGTAAACGGACTGGGATACATTGTTGGAATTTACGGTAATTTTGGCGGTCCCAGGAGTTTTGCCTGCTATCAAGGCGACCTGCGCCAGACCCGTGGGGGCGGCTTCCCAGTCGGGCCATCCGTTGGCATCAAGGGGGGGCTGCGTCTGAACGCTATAGGAGGAACTTTGGTTCCTGAAATGCCCTAATGTTGTCTTAAACAATACGTCGGTGTAGTGGGGGACCGGGTTCCCGGCGCTATCCAATATTTTTGCAGTGATGATTGCGGAACTGCTGTTGTCCGCCGGCAGGGTCGAAGCATCCACCGCGAGGGTAATGGAACCAGTTGCACCTGTACCGCCTCCTCCATCGCCGCCCCCGCCCCCGCAGGAAGCCAGGAACAGGGAAAGGCCAAAGACGAAAGCGCTCGTCAGGATAGATCGGGAAGTTCCATTTTTTCTCATCATTTTTTCTCCTAAATCGGAAAATTCATTTTTTTTTGGCGCGGATTGCAAGGATCACACGATCAATTTTTTGTTGTTACACAAAGAATTCAGGCGCCTGACTTCTTCGAGTGAAAAAACCTCAAGAGGCGGTCAAACCCTTTGTGAGCAAAGATGACTTTTTCTCGTTCTCATTTACCCGCATGGGAATTGTTCCGTATGGGTCTATGCTGGAGCATAAGAGCCTCCTGCGCTTTCTCAGGCAAATCCAGAAGAACAAAGTAAGACTCCGGATAGAGATAGTCCTGTGTGGATTCATCAATAATGCGCAGATATCCTTCCTGAGCAGCAGTCTCATCAGGCAGAAGCTGATAGTTTCACTTTTTCCAGATCTTCACAGTCTCTGTCTTCGATACAGATTGCAAACCTTAAAACCTGTAATAAATGCACCATAGTTATTGTTCCAAAAATGTTTTTATCTGCCCACTGTCCACTGTCCACTGTCCTCCGACTTCTGATCTCTGTCCTCCGACTTCTGATTTCTGTCTTCTGCCCTCTGCTTACTGCCTACTACTTACTCCCTACTGCCCTTCCAGCGTCCTCAGCATAACCTGGGCCTCTGTTGCTCCTTTTCCTTCCCCTCCATATTTGACGGCTAACTTCAATTCTTTGATGGCGTCTTCTTTTTTGTCCATTCTGAGAAGAAGCCGTGCCATGAGGAGATGGGCGCCCGAATCTCTCGGAAAGGAGAGGTTGGCGTCCTTATAGGCTTCCAAAGCCTTGTCCCAATCTTGCCTGGCCTCATAAGCACGGGCCAGGTTCAGGTATGCCATGAAGTAGGAACCGACTGTCTTGATGGCAAGCTGGTAGTTTTCAATGGCGTTCTCGTAATCCCCCTTGTTGAAATAGGCTGTCCCCATGTTATTGTAGGCGAACTGGGGTGTCTCGTAGAGTAGATTGTTGGCGGCGTCCTTAAAACAGAAGATGGCCTTGTCCCATTTTCCCATAAGCAGGTAAACGGTGCCCAGGTTGTTCCAGGCCTCGGGGAAATTAGACTTGTATTTCAGGGCCCGGTTGAAGTACTGGATCGAAAGATCGTATTTGCCCATATCCCTGCAGGCCAGGGCAATCTCCTGATTCAAATCGGGGTTTTTCGGGTCCAGTTTGTGGGCTTTCTGGAGTTCGGCGTACCCTTGCCTCACCTTCCCATCCGCTACCAGGGCGTTGCCCAGATTCCTCAGGGCCTCCGCCCGTCTGAGTTCGCCGGTTCGGTTTGTCGCGCAGGAGGCGAGAAAAACCGGGAGGAGAATCAGGAGCAACAGGAAGGAACACCGGGAACGAAACTTTACCGACATGCTGTTCAGACCCCTAACCCACTTGAATTGATTACCGATGGCGTAAGGAAGATCAACAGTTCTGTTTTCCCCTCTGTCCTGCTTTCGGCTTTAAAGAGCCAACCCAGAAAGGGAATGTCCTTGAGCCACGGGATTCCTGAATCCGAGACCTGCTCCTCTTTTTGATAGATGCCTCCGATGACGACTGTCTCCCCGGTCTTTACGATCAGGGTACTCGTGATCTTCTTTTCAGTCCGTCCCGGTGGAGATTCCTGAATAATTCCTGTTCCCGTGTTCGATTGTTCAGAGGGAAGGGCTTTGTCGTCTGTTACCTCCACCACCATGGTCACGTGAGAGTTGTCCGCACTTACCGTGGGACTGACTTTCAGGGAGAGTACCGCGGGGATCTGTTCGAAACCGATGGTATCCTGGGTCCTGACGGAAAAGTATTCCACGGTCCCCCGTGAAACAAAGGCCTCTCCCCCGTTCACGGTCATTACCCTTGGCGCTGAGATGATATTGACCTTCTGATCTTCCTGAGCGAGGGCCAGGGAGGCGTCCAGAGCAAGAGAACCCATTCCCCCCCCGGTGAGCCAGCCGATGGCCATCCCGATATTGGGTTCCCAGGATGCCGGGGCGTTGGTGGAAAACTGGGTGCTGCCTATGGAATTGGAACCCGTATTGTACCAGTCCGCCTGAAATCCTGGATTTGTGTTGTCCAGGGAACTCCACCGGATTCCCAGGTCCCTGATAAAACCCGTCGTAGCCTCCACCACCCGCGCTTCGATCATCACCTGCTTTTCAGCAACGTCCAGTTTGGAGATAAACTCCTTAACCTTATCCACCTTCGCCCTCACGCCATTGGCGATGATCATGTTGGTCCCGGCGTCATAGGAGAGATACAGGTCCAGGGCCTTGATCTTGGTCGCTTTTCCCTGTTCCTCCTCACCCTCCTCCTTTTCCTCTGATTCGCCTCCTTCGATGTCCAGAATGCCCATGACAGGGGGGTCGGCATTTGGGTCGCCCATCAGCATCTTGTATATGTCCCCTGCTTTTCTGTTCCGTATCACGATGAATTCAATGATCTTGGCTTCGAATATTCCCTGGAGCCGCTTGGCCGCCATGAGGGCGTTTTTTCGTTTCTTCTCGGCAATTTCCATGTCTACCAGCTTGGTCCTGGGAACCACCCAGAGCACATCATTTTCAATCTGGTAGGTGAGTCCGTTGGGCCGAAGAATCATTTCGATGGCCTGATCCCAGGGGATGTCGTCCAGGGTCATGGAAATCTTTCCTTCAACATCAGACCCCCAGACTATATTGATGCCGGCCACTTCGGAGATTAACCGGAGAATATTTCTGATATCCGTGTCTACGAAATTAAAGCTCATGTGCTGGCCTGCGTACTGCTGAGACGTTGTTTCGTATATGATAGCTTTGGATTCCGTTCTCTTTCCGCTACTGCTTTTCTTCGGGGGAGGTGTGGGCAAAATCTGAGGGGGGTTTCTTTTTGCCTGACCGACAATTTTTTCAGGACGCGGAGCCGAAGCGCGGGCAGCGCTTTTGGGGAAAGAGGCAAAATCCACCTGCAGGGCTGATCCGCTCCAGCTGATGTGATATGGGGCCAACTCTCTGAGTGTTATAATGAACGTGACATCCTGACTGCCTTCGGGATGAATTACTTTTATGCGGTCCACTGCCCCTTCAAAGGATTTTGAATGGATTTCCTTTGCCAGTGAACGGCTTATGGTGGTGTCTTTGAAATCGAGAGAGAGAGCCTTCCCATTCAGTCTCGGCTGGTACGCCAACTCCTTTTCACTGAAAATAGCCAGTCTCGTCCTGTTTTTTTTCGGTTCAGACACTTCCACTTTCAGGATCTGGGGAAGGAAAGAAGATGTCGATGGCGTGGCGACTTCTACGGTGTCTGCCCGTTCTGTTGATCCTGCCGGTCCGATTGCGATCCGGATGAGGGGACCTTCCGTGGTTACTGTGCACGTATCCCCTTCCTCCCGCAGATAGATGACAATACCGGTGTATCCGGAACCGCGATCTTGTACGCTTATATCCCGTACGGGGCCATTTTTTTCACTGATGGCGTGTGAAAATGTGTTGGAGGGGATACCTTTTATATCAAGGCAGATACGGGGAGGCGAAGACAGGGTGAAAAACGGGCTGAAAGTGGTTTCGGCGGAGCTTATAATGGAAATGACAGACGTATCGCCTTCCGGCGCTAACTGGATGGTCTTAAAACAGGTGTCCCCGGGGCAATTTCATCCGGGGTTGCCTCAGGTGTGGCACAAGCCCACAGAAAAAGAGATGCGATCATAATGAGGGCATAAAACAGATGCCCTGCCAGTTTGCGGATTTTTCCATTCATGTTGTTATCCCCGGTTTGAATTCGTCCTCTTCTACGATCATAATCCGAAAACCTTGAATACTTCTGTTATCTTCCTGATCCCTTTTACGGGATCATCCTTACTTCCTTCTATTTCAACCCTTCTGACAAAGATCTGTGGTATGTCCCTGCGATAGACGTAGTTGACCACGTAGATGTTCAGCCCCGGTTTTACAGAAAACTTGAATCTTGTCACAAACTCCGCCCTGGGTCTCTTGGTCCCGTAGTCACTTTCCGCCATCGGCATCAAGGTTGCAGTAGCGACATGAAGTCCCACCGACATCATGATGGGCCAATCCTGGTCCGCGGTATGCAGTTTCCACCCCATGCCGGTTTCCAGAAGGGAAAGCCTCTTGCTTTTGCCGGGCCTGTTCCACAGGTACATGAAACGAAGGCCGGTATCGCCTTTTTCAAACGGGATGAAATAGTAATCGCTGCTTTTCTGGAGAACGTACGGTTCGAGCGGGTAGGCGGAATCTGCGCTTGTTTTGATGACAAGAGAACTTTCTTTAATGATATAGCTCAGTTCCTTCAAGGTATCCGGACTTTTGACACGACTTTGCATCACCTGGCCCGTTCGGTTACGAAGGGCCCCTGCATTTTCTTCCTTTCTCATATCATAGACCAGCCCATCCCCTTTAATCTGCCAGGTAGGGTTGAGGTCGTCGCAGAGAGGCTGGCTCAGGAAGATCACCTTTGCCAGGTTTTGCTCTTTTTGAAAAGCCATGATCTCTTTTTCTCCCGGGATTACAATCCGGGTAAAAAAATCAAAGCCCGATTTGGTCAAGTTTACTTTCCACTGGTCCGGCACGTCTTTTCCACCGTCTTGAATGTCTCGATCAAACGGTTCCAGTTCCCATTTGTTGTAGTGGGGCGGAACGGTTCCCCAGAGGGAGATCCGGCACCGCAGATCTGCCAGGGATACGGTATTTATTGTGCCCAGAAAATAAACATCCGCTCCCACCTCATCCGCCATCCGTTCTCTTAACATATGGCTTTGATCAAATTTATCGGCGGACAGCGCCATCCCTTCGATAAATTCCTGAACAGGCACAAGCTCAAACTGATTGTGACTTCCAAAGGCGAGTCTGATCCTGTTTGAAATGTATCTTGAGCCTACGGTAATGTTTCCTTCCTGATCAGCCAAATCAAAGATCGCAATTTTTATGACCGGTTTGTTTTTGTTGTGGAAATACTTTGTGGCGATTCTCTCCATCAGGGAATGCGAAAGATGGTCGATGCCGGCATTGAGCAGAGGGGTACCATCGGTCATTGTCAATTCGACTTGTTTTCTTTCTTCCGTATCTTCCATAAGCCGAACACCGCCGCCACTACGTTGTGTTTGCTGATCGCCTGGATGCACTACGATAGGGACTCCCCCGGCGCAATTGGCCGACTTCTGGTAAAACAATCCCAGCAACAGCATTAGAAACACAAATGAGATAATCTCTACAGCCCTTTTCATGAACCTCTCCTCATTCTCATGAGTGACAAGTGATAGGTGATAAGTGATGTGCGATTCAGATTGTTTACGGTTTACAGTTAAAATAGCCTACAAATGTCAACCGTGAACCCTGAACCACTCATTCGAAGAGTTCATCCTGCATCTTGAGTTCCACTGGCTTGAACTTGATTTGGAACTTTTTGTTCAGATAAGGTTCTTCGATAACAATCGTTTTGTTGCTATACAATATTTTTTTTATGATTCCCCCGTTTGTTCCGATGGCAATACCCTTTTTCAATATGAATCCCATGCCTCTCGGGTCCCTGACCATGGCCCAGTCTTTTTTTCCGTCCTGAACAATGGCGGTGAGAGTAAGCTGAGACAGTTCCAGTTTCTGCAATTCTGTTTTTTGCTCTTTGAGCTTTTCAAGCATTCTCTCCGCTGCAATCTGCTCCTGTTTCAGCTTCTCTTCCCTTGCAAGCTGTTCTTTTCTCTTTCTCTCATTTTCCAGTGATTCATTTTGCTTGCTTCGGATAAAATAGGAGACAAAGGGGTCCGGCAGTTTTTCCGGATCAAAAGAAGGCCGCGATTTTGGCGTTTCCGGTTTCATGGTCTCTTGTGTCTCTTTCTCTACCTGGTTTCCGGCCAGAACCGGCGAAAAAACGAAGTCGGCACACACCATTATGAACGCGCAGGAGAAAAACAGAAGATATGTTATGAGGCGTATAAACATGGCCTATTTTTTCCCCTTGCCTTTCCCTTTTTTTGGCTTTTCTTCTTTTTCTTTGAACCGGTAAGTTATAGCCTTGCATCTGGTTATGAGTCTTACGGAAAGGTTGTCCTTGGGCCTTATGGTGACATTAATGATGTTTACAATACGTTTCATCCGGCTGACCCTATAAAAAAACTGGGCCACATTCCGGTAATCCCCCTCCACTTCAATGGCCACCGGGATTTCAGCAAAAAAATCCTGTTCCGCTTCCAGTTCGGGTACAAACAGCTTGAATTCCAGGCCGGACTCTTTTCCTAATGCGGTTATTTCTCTGAGCAGACTGGGGATCTCTCTCTCGTCCGGCAGGAGTTCGAGGGCTGCCAGAAGTTTCTTGTCGATTTCAGCCTTTTTTGCTTTCAAGGCGGGCATGTTTTTTGCCCTGATTTTCCCTATCCTGATTTTATCTTCCAGAGACGTAATCTCATTTTCCGTTTGTTTGATTGCTTCAGCCTTGGGCATGTAGATGAGGAAAATAAATCCTCCGCAGATAAGCACAACTGAACCGAAAAAGATCAGAAGCCTGTGGAGACGCTTGAGTTTTTCCGCCTTTTTGTTGATGGCGTCAAATGGTTTTTTCCAGGGGATCCCATTTATTTTGAATTTCATCATTTGCTATTTCCCCTTCTTTCCATCTTTTTTCTCGGGTTTCGGCTCAGGTTTGCTGAAACTGACTTTACCGGTCAAGACGAAGTTGGATGCCTTTAGTTTATAATCGGGGAAATGCTGCAACTGGGTGCTCTTTAAGTCAACGGTTGTAATATGTTCGGCCTTGCCTAAGCTGGTCATAAAACGCGCCACGGTGTTATGGTCCATTGCCGTGCCCTGGAGCGTCAACAGACCCTTGGATTCGGACAGAGAACGCAGCCACAACTTTTCCACGGGAGCTGCAAATGCAACCTCCTCCAGCAACTGGAGGGCCTCTGTCCTGTGGCTTTCCAGGCCTTCAATGACTCCAAGCCGGGTTTCTACAAGCTTGATTTCCTTTTTGAGGATGGCCATCTCCCGCATGATTTTGTCATATTTTTTGGATTCATCCCTCAGCTGGGTTTCCCTCTTTTGAAGATTATCCAGTTTATGGGTCAGAGAAATATGCAGGTAGCCGCTGACGACAAAAAGAAAAAGCATGGTGAGAAGAAAAATGCTGACTTCCCGCCTGATATTTTCCTTTTTTCTGGCTGCCCGAAATGGCAGTAGATTTATCTTTATCATCTAAAACCTGCAATTAGCTTTTAGCCATTAGCCCGCCCACTGCAGCGACTTGTTCGGCTTCCGGTATACTGGCCATAGTCTCCCACAAGTAGTCCTCTGAATGACAAATCCTCATCCAAGTCGGGCCAATGGAGACCGTAGGGAGATATTTCGATGTTGTTCAATTGCTCCTGCGTGCCACCCGCAAGACATCGATTTTCAGCAATCGGAAAACGGATAATCACACCACTCTCCATCTCAATAACGACATGGCCACGCTCACAACGTGCAGTGCACGCAGTGTCAACCAAGGTGCTCATACCATTTCTCCATAATTAGGTTTCTATTCTCAACGGTAAGTTTGAGCGCCTTGCTTAACTCGCTCATCTTAAACCCTTGAGATTCACGCAATTCCACAAGTTCCTCGACGTCAAAGACAGCTTCACCGCCCCCATAGCGAACATGAACATGGATCGGCCCATGTTCGTTGCTGTAGAAGAAGAACTTGTATCCATCTTTCTCAAATACAACCGGCATCAATAACTCCGTGCTCACCGAAATTGCCGTACAGTTCATTGCTTTTTTCACGTATCACCTAAAAAACGCAATCAGCTTTCAGCAATTAGCAGTTAGCTTGAAAATCGCAAAGACTTACATGCTTTTCACCTTGATTGGAGTTCTCATTTTTTGATGCTACACCATTTTATCCTACAATATCACATATGGCATGTCTGATAGCTAACCGCTGATTTCATCCATCAGGTATCATTATTTGTCGCCGATACTTCTCAGCGCCAGACCCACTGCCACACCGGCCTGTGGCGCCATATAGTTCAGATAATCAAGGTCGAAATGCTTTTCATTGATGGTAATATCAAAAAATGGGTTCAATTCCGATACGGTGATACCGGTTTCCATTTCAAGGTACCGGGCAAACCCCGGCAGCCTGCAGGAACCGCCGGCTAACAGAATTTCTTCGATGGGCCCACCGGAGTATGTCCCTGCTACGAATTCCAGTGCACGCCTGATTTCCCGAGCCCAGGTCGAGGCCTGTGAAGTGAAAATACTTTCCAGATCCACCGGGCTTTTTTCCCCCGATCCACCCAGTTTGATTTTTTCCGCTTCCTCAAAAGGCAGATCGAAAGCGGTCATGATTTCTCCATTGATTCTTGCCCCGCCATAGGCTGAATCCCTTGAAAATATGGAGATACCATTTCTTATAGTGTTTATCTGGAGTTCGTTGGCTCCTATGTTCACGATGGCATAACTGCCCTGGGGGTTTTCAACACTTATTTCCACTGCGTTTTGAAGGGCAAATACGTCAACGTCCAGAACAACAGGATTGAGGTTTGCGGCATTAACCAGGTTGATATATTCTTCTACCACATCTTTTTTAGCGGCGACCAGCATAACATCCATCGCCTGCGAATCAGGAGCCTCTTGTTTGTCGGTTTCCTCTTCATCCCGGTCTGGGCCAGGTAAAACGGCAAAATCGATATTGACATCAGTAATATCAAAGGGAATATGTTTTTCGGCCTCTTCCTGGATGAGCTTTTCCAGTCCTGAATCATCCGTTTTGTCCACTTCAATTTTTTTTGCAATGACTGCATAACCGGAGAGGGATACGGCTACGTTTCGGTTGTTCACCTTCAGATTGTCAAACAGGTTCTTGACAGCGGTGGAGACG
>Ga0075112_1000935_pt1 | contig 10759 bp, 7 predicted proteins | sample AntAceMetag02UKF_FD_69783 | JGI IMG/M metagenome (GOLD analysis project Ga0075112, IMG submission 69783) | Saline lake microbial communities from Ace Lake, Antarctica - Antarctic Ace Lake Metagenome 02UKF | ecosystem: Environmental > Aquatic > Non-marine Saline and Alkaline > Saline | place... | reverse complement strand
CTTGCATCCTCATCCATTTCGCCCAGCACATCTACGAGATGATCGCTGGCCAGCTCTTCCATAATTGCCGCCGCCTGCTCCGACGGCATTTCTTCCACCAGATCCGCAGCCTGGGCTTCCGGAATGTCTTCAATTACGTCGGCGGCATCTTCGGGGCTGAGAAGGCTGAATAGCCGGAGCTGTTCTTCCTCTGTCAGTCGAGAGATAATCCTGGCTGTCTCAGACGGGCTGAGCGTATCAATGAATTCTATTAGCTCAAGGCTGTTTCCTTCGGCAATCAGTTCGCCAAGCGTTTTCCAGGGAGATGTTAAATCACTCATAATTATCCTCTTGAAATGAAATGATAACTTGCCTAAGGGAGCAGAAGATTCTGGAATACCACGGCGAACCCGAGAAATGCCAGAAAACCTAATACATCCGTCACGGTGGTTAAAATGATACTGGAACTCTGGGCCGGGTCGATGCCGACCTTTTTCATAATCAGCGGGATAGATGCCCCGGCAAGGCCGGCGAATATCAAGTTCACCAACATGCCAAGGCCGATCACCAGTCCGAGGTATGGATTCCCATACCATACCCATGCCACAAACGCCGTTACCAAACCGATGACGACGCCGTTGACAGCTCCGATCTTGCCTTCTTTTAAAATCAGTTGAAAAATCTTGTCTTTCGGTATTTCTCGCATGACTATACCGCGCATGACCACCGCCAGGGACTGAGCTCCGGCATTTCCGCCCTGCCCTGCTACCACCGGCAGAAAAACGGCCAGGATGGTCAATTTGGCAATAATACCATCGAACATGGCGACGACGGCGGCAGCAAGGAAGGCCGTCGCCAGATTGATGTGGAGCCAGGGCAACCGCTTCTTCAAGGAAAATCCAATGGTCGAAAAGACCCGTTCATCGCCGCCGGCGCCAAACATCCGTTGAATATCCTTGGTGGCGTCCTCTTGGGCCCCGTGAATCATACGTTCCGCCTTGATGATGCCTAAAATATGATTCTCACTGTCTACAACAGGGGCGGCAAAGAATTTGCGTTTGGCAAGCTCGCCGGCAGCCTCATTCCGGTCCATAAAACAGTGCAAGGAAAAAAAATCCTTGCGACTGATCTCATCCAACTTCTTGTCGGGTGCGGCGAGCATCAACTCGCGCATATTCAATACCCCTGTGAGATGGCCGTCGTCATCAACAACATATACGTAGGATGACGGAAATCGCCTTTTCGCCAGGGAACGAATCTTTTCAATCGCCTCTTCCGCATTACTGTCCTTTTTCAGGGCAATAATATCCGTGGTCATAGTTCTGCCAATGCTGTCCTCCGGATATTCCAGGAGTTCTCTGATTTGCCCTTTCAGTTTTTCGGAAATATGTTTGGTCATTCGCTCCCGGGCCTCCTGCGGGAGGCGCATCAGTATGGAAGAGGCCGACTGGGGGTCCAGGTGCGATGTCATTTCCCTCAGGAAGTCCTCATCGGCATCTTGGAGCAACGTTGCGGCATAGCTGATTTGCAGGGCCTTTACGACACGGACCAAAAGGGGCATAGGAAGGGATTTTAAGACCTGGGCGGCTTCTTCTTCGGCCATGCTTTCGAGAATATGGACGGCAGTTTCCAAATCATATTCAAAGAACTTTTGAACCACTGGAATTAAATCTGCATTATTTGTCATGACCACACTCCTGTATGGATGATATCCTTTAACTGATTGTAAAATGTCCTTTCTATACAGGCTCTTTTTCCCGCCAAGGATTAATCCTTTATTCTGTCCTTTTCCTCGTCCATAATCTCTTTGATATCCATGGCACGGTCGAAATTATTGATCTGCTCCAGGGAAAGGAGCAAATCCTTCATACTGTATATCTGCATCCGGCACGACTGGGTAAACAACCGGTTCACCAGTAAAAGGGATGCAATTTCCATTTCCTGTATTTTCTTCTCCGCAACCGCTTTGAGCGTGTTCTTGATAAACCGGTTGTCGCCCTCTTCGATTTGCACAAAGGTCTTCAGCAGGCTTCGGTACTGGGCTTCTTTTTCTTCCATGTTGAGGATACGGCTCATGTTGTGGTAAAGTTCTACCAGACGCTTACGGAACAATTTATACTGGGTATTCAGGTAAACATTGTCCGAGCCGTCAAACTCATCCATATTATGCCGAATACTTTTGAAGTTCTTTATGGAGTTCATCATGTTGCGCGAGGCATAAATGATTCGCTCCAATTCCTTGACCTCCGTCTCATCAAGCTTATGCATCTGGACTTGAGAATAGAAGGTAAAAATCTCAGCATGGAGCAACTTGACATTCTCATACAGGTCGTCGAGGGAACATTTCTTCTTTCTGTTGCATTCAAAGGGCAGGTCCACATCGAACACGAGCTTTTCATCGATTCGCAGCAGTCTCAGGTTGTAGAGCTGGCACTCCTGAAGCAAATGGCCGGTCTCTTTTCTTAACGCAGCGGTAGCGGCATCCGTAATTTCCGGAGGCGTCTGATCGAGATAGACGGTAAGAATGGTCTTGTAGTCCGGATAAATTCTTGTGAGCAATCGCGAAAAAGGTCCGAGGAAAGGAATAAAAAGAACGACTCCCAGGATGTTAAAAAGCGTATGGAAAAGGGCCAGCCCCATTAAACTGTCGGAACGGATATCCACGAAAATCGAAACGACCCATACCAATGCCGGGAGTCCCAGGAAGGCCACGGCGCCGGTGACGATATTGAAAATCAAATGGCTTAAACTGACCCTTTTTTTGGCTTGTACGCCTCCGATGGCCCCCAACAGAACGGTTATGGTCGTACCGATATTGGCCCCGATGACCATGGCCGCTCCGATGTTGAACGTGATCAGCCCGGTGCTCAGAGCCGTCAGCACAATGGCAATGGTGGCGGCGCTGGCCTGCATCAGGGCCGTGATAAGGGTGCCCACCAGAAGATAAAACCATAGTCCGTAATGGGGAAATTGTTCCAAACTGAAAGTTTGGGTAAAGCTTTCAACGCTTACTTTCATGAAATCGAGGCCGAGGAACAAAAACCCGAAACCCATGAGAAGTTTTATGACCTGGAAAGGCTTGGAGGCGGGTTTAAAAAAAATAAGACCGAGGGCGCCCACGCCAATAAAGGGCAGGGCAAGACTCTCAATTTTAATTTTAAACCCGATGGTGGCAATGATCCATGCCGTCAAGGTCGTACCAATATTGGACCCCATGATGACGCCGATGGCGTTTTCCATATTCATCACGCCGGCCCCCACAAAAGCCAGCACCATGAGGGAGACCGCTGAACTGCTTTGCAACAGGGCGGTGACCAGGGCGCCGCTTCCGATGGACCGCAATCTTCCATTGGTATACACCCGGATGATTCGCCTGAAAGCCCTTCCCGACAAGGCCTTTACCGATTCCTCGATCAAAAGCATCCCGAACAGGAAAATGCCCAGTCCGGCCAGTAGTTTCCAAAAGTCTAAATTGAGTGTCATGTGTTATTCCTATTGTTTGTAATACTTAACGATTTTGCTTTGAAACGAAGGTTTCCGAAGCAGGGCAAAGAGAGTTGAAATCGGTACAAGTCTGTCAGTATATAGCATAGGCTGATTCCAGGTGCAACCCATCCTCAAAAGTTCAAAATGGTTGCTCGTTTCCACCTGCTCTTCCGATATGTGGCAAGGCCCCAATCTTTGGGAAAATACCTTTATCACCAGGGGATCTGTTTTCAAAGATGAAGAGGAATTGGCGACTCCAGCCGATTTGGATTTGACTTAGTTGATAATCAAAGCTAGAATAAAGGTGTTTTCGCGTCTTAAACATAAAATGATATGAAGCATGAAAGGAGTCTATTTTATGAAACGTTTTAAGAACATTCTTTTTGTCTATGATGGTGAAAAAGAGAGCGGCGTTGCCCTTAAAAAGGCAATAAGTCTGGCCCAGGAAAACAAAGCCACATTGACAATAGTGGAAGTGCTTGAGGAATTACCGCCGGAAATACAAAGGACGGTCCAGTCATCAAAGATCGTCGATTTCCAGAAAACCGTTGAGGAAGATAGCAGGCGGGACTTAAAAGATATAATCGAAACAATTGAAAAGACTGGGATTCAGGTGAAAAGCAGAGTCCTTTGGGGGAAACCCTTCATAGAGATCATTAGGCAAGTTCTCGAAAACAATCACGACCTGGTGATGATAAGCCCCCAGAAAAAGCCAAAGCTCAAAGAAATGTTGTTCGGAAGCAGGACCATGCATCTGTTGCGCAAATGCCCATGTCCGGTGTGGGTGATAATACCGAGCCAACCTAAAAAATATGCCCGTATTCTGGCTGCCGTGGACGCTGCACCTCTTGATGAAAAAAGCGCTTCCCTCAATATCCGGATTATGGAACTGGCAACGTCGCTGGCTCATATGGAAAAATCCGAGATACACATCGTTCATTGCTGGGAACCTTATTTTAATAAAACCGTGAGAAGCCGTACTTTGATTACGGGGGAGGAAACAGACAAGCTGGTTCGTGAAGCCCGAAATACCAACAAGAGACGGATCAACGAATTGGTGGGGAAATTTGATCTCGAGGGCCTTACTCACAAGGTGCATATATTGGAGGGTGAAGCGGAAGAGCTAATTCCAAGCATGGTATCGAAAAAGAAAATCGAACTGGTTGTAATGGGCACAGTTTCCAGAACGGGGGTGGCCGGATTTTTCATCGGCAATACCGCCGAGAAAATTCTCAACAAGCTTGACTGCTCAGTCCTCGCCATTAAACCGGAAGGGTTTCAAACCCCGGTAAAACTGGGTGAATAGCCAAAAGACTCGTAAAAGGGGTTTACGTCTCCAGCGTATAGAGAAGGATGTACGGTATGAACGAAGAAAAATATTCAAGCTTGTCTGAAGACGATAAAGATCCATACATGCGGGTGCTTAACAAAGTGATCCGATGGGGCGTGAAAATTTTGGCCTTGCTCATGGTGCTCATAATACTTTGGAGCATATTTGATGTCATTTGGGTTTTCATAAAAAGGCTTAGTGAGCCACCCTTTTTTGTCTTGAAAGTCAATGACATTCTATCCTTATTTAGTGCGACCTTGGTTGTATTAATCGCAATAGAGATATTTTTCAACATCACTCTCTATCTAAGAGAAGACGTAATTCATGTTAGACTGGTCGTGGCAACAGCCCTTATGGCGATTGCTCGTAAGGTGATTGTTTTTGATTATAAAGAACTGAACCCGCAGTATATTTATGCGTCAGGGATGGTAGTCTTGGCCTTGGGCGTCACTTACTGGCTTTTGAGTAAAAAAAACCCTTAGGACGCAATAAATCTCTCGACGATGCATCATAACTTCGGGCCATTTTCGGCCGATATGAAATCACAAAAACATTGAAATAGCTCGCTATTACTTCAGCTAAGGTGGCGTACATGGCCAAAGGTCTGGCTTTATGGGTAATGAATTGAAGGTCCGGCGCCTTGGAATCGGTTGCCTTTTTTTCCTTGTTCTTTCGCTTTTTGGAAGCCTCCATCGAGCTGCCCATGCGCAGATCGATATGGAAAGGGTGAGAGAATCCCTGAGAAACCGCGTTGAACAGGCGGGAATTTCTCCAGTCTTGAGCGTGGGTGAAGAAAGGGTGTATGCCGTAAAGACTCTGCCCCGGTTTTATGAAATGCGGGCATACCGTCCGGCATGGATCAATGAGAAGGGCCAGATCGCTCAAGCAGATGCGCTGGTAGAGGCCCTGCAGAAGGCTGGTCTGGAAGGCCTTGAAGCGTCCGATTATCATTATGAATTCATCCGGGACGCACTTTTGGAATTGAGAGCCCTTTTAGGGCAAAAGAAACCCGTCAGCCCCGGTTTTATTATCGATCTTGAACTGATGTTGACAGATGCATTCTCTCTTTACGGGTCCCACCTTTTATCGGGGAAGGTCAATCCGGAAACCATTGATCCGGAATGGTTCGCCAATCGAAGAGCGGCCGATTTCGCGGTTTTGCTCCAGGAAACCCTTGAAGGGAATCGAATCAATGAGGCTTTATCAAGCCTTTTACCGCCGCAACCGGGTTACGGGAAGTTGAAAAAGGCCCTCGCAGAATATCGCGTTATTGAAAAAAATGGCGGGTGGCCTTCCATCCCTTCCGGGACTATTTTGAAAAAAGGAGATTCGAAAGATGAGCGTATTGATGCGCTTCGAATAAGACTGGCCGCTTCAGGGGATCTTGACCCGAAATCTTTAAAAGAGGGCGCTGTATTTGATGATGAACTGGAACAAACCGTCATCGGATTTCAGGTGCGGCATGGACTGGAACCGGACGGTGCTGTCGGACCCCTGACCTTGTCTCAGTTGAATGTGCCTGTTGAAGAGCGGATAAAGCAGATGGTGATCAATATGGAACGGTCGCGATGGTTGCCCCAGGATCTGGGACAGCGTCATATCCTTGTCAATATTGCCGACTTTCACCTGGACCTATTTGAAAAGGACCGGTCCGTTCTCAACATGAGGGTTATTGTCGGGAAAGCCTACAGACATACACCCGTTTTCAGTGACAAAATGACGTATATTGTCCTGAATCCCTACTGGCATGTTCCCCGTAAAATTGCTGTTCAGGATAAGCTCCCTCTCATTAAAAAAGATCCGGAATATTGGACAAAACAGCAAATGAAACTGTTTGAGGGATGGGGTGCTGAAACAAAGGAATTGAATCCCAGAGAGATCGATTGGAGTCGCGCATCGGCTGCGAATTTTTCCTACAGATTGCGGCAGGAGCCGGGACCTCAAAACGCCCTGGGAAAAATGAAGTTCATGTTCCCAAACCGGTTTGGTGTTTACATACACGATACACCGACACGCGAGCTATTTCGGAAATCCGTACGAACCATGAGTTCGGGATGCATCCGGATCGAGAAACCGATGGCGTTGGCAGAATATGTCTTAATGGGAAATCCACCATGGAATGGAGAAAACATCTCTTCGGCATTGAAAACCAACGTTGAAAAGACTATCTTTTTAAAGAACCCGGTCCCTGTTCATCTCCTCTATTGGACAACCTTTGTGGACGGCAATGGCATGATTCATTTTCGAAATGATATATACCATCGTGATAAACGTCTCGAAGCAGCCTTGTACAAAAAGCCGCCCGTTCAATAACTTGCGTTCTTTTCCCAAAATCGGAAGGGAGAAATACTCATCAATGACTGCAAGAGAATCCAAAGACTTGATCGAGGAGCTGCAGATCCACAAAGCGGAACTGGAGATGCAAAACGAAGAACTGCGGCGGGTTCAATTGGAATTGGAAGCGGCACGAGATAAATATTCCGACCTCTACGACTTTGCCCCGGTTGGTTACTTCACGGTTAGTGATAGAAACATCATTCTGGATGCTAATCTTACCATGTGTGCCATGTTAGGGATGGAAAGAAGTTTAGTGGTAGGCAACCCTTTTTCTAACTATCTCAACAGGGATGATCAGGACATTTTCTACCATCACCGTCGGAAACTCATCGAATCCAAAGACAAACAAACCTGTGAATTGAGGATTCTAAAAAATGATCAATCTCAATTCCATGCGCAAATGGAATGCATCCCTGTATTAAACAAAAAAAGAAACGTAGACCAGATTCGAATTGCCCTGACCGATATTACTTTCCGCAAACAGGCGGAGGAGGAATTGCGGGAAAGCACCCGGAAGCTGAAACTGTTTGCCTATTCGGTTTCACATGACCTTAAGAGCCCGGCCATCGGTATCCACGGGCTGACAAAACGTCTCTCAAAACTTTACAGGAACAACCTCGATGAAAGAGGAAGAACAACCTGTGATCAAATAGTCAAGGCCTCAGAACAAATTGTAAAACTTGCCGAAAATATCAACATTTACATATCGACGAAGGAAGCCCCCATTGCCATAGAAAGCATTAACTTGAAGGAACTTATCCAGACGGTCAAAGAAGAAATTGCCCCTCAACTCAATATTCGCAATCTAAAGTGGTTTCAGCCTGCTACCCTTCCCGAAATCAAAGCAGATAGATTAGCCGTTGTGAGGGCCATAAGAAATTTGCTAGACAATGCGCTGAAATATGGAGGTAATGATCTCAGCGAAATCAGCATAGGGTACCAGGAGTCAGAAGCGTTTCACATTCTTTCGGTAATGGATGACGGTATCGGTCTGAAAGTGGGAGATTCAAAAGATATTTTTGAGACTTTCAAACGCCTGAAGACCTCCAGAGGAACCGAGGGCACAGGTTTGGGACTTGCGATAGTAAAGGAAATAGCAGAACGACATGATGGAGAAGTTTGGATAGAGCCGGGAACGGAGAAAGGCATAGAATTCAGGGTATCCATTTCAAAACATCTACGACTACCTCGATAAATTCTCTTATCCGCACATAAGATCTCTTTTTCCATCGAGACCCCGACGGCAAGCAAAGTGCCCAGGGCAGCCCTTTCAAGGTGCTTATTAAAATCGGTCAACAATCAGGGTTTTACGTGTAAAAATGAGGTTCCAAAGCCATAGGTTTCAGGTGTCGGGTGTCAGGCAGGTATAAATTGAGAGAATTGCTTCATTCCTGAAACCTGAACACTGACACCTGAAACCCAAAACGATAATAATGGGTTATAACAACTCACTCTCTGGCTCCAAATTATGATGGCTTAGAAACCACCTTGAAAGGGCTGGTGCCCAGGGATAAACTTTCCCCCGGGTCCTTCAGGTCGCCGGACATGCTGGATACTTGCGTAAACCCAGTGACCGCAGGGGGAAAAATGGCAAAAATAACCCAAAACGGGAGGTGTTTTTCGGGAGCGCTCCAATTTTCAAGGAGCAGTCCAAAACAGGCACCGCATCACCCGGCGACATTTCGAACCCCATGTGCCGGTGTGATATCCACATTGGCACCGGAACGGAGGAAGTAAATAGTGAAAGACCGTGAGACGACCACCAAAACTACAGAATATCCGGCAGCATTTTCAGAATATATAACGAAATTTCAAGAATTAAAAACCGTTTTCGATAATCTACCGGAGGGGGTTGTGGGCATTTTGGATATGGATTTGAATATCGCTACAGCCAACAAAGCCTTTTCAGAAATGCTTAAACTGTCGCTCAACAACATTGTGGGTCAAAATGCTGCCAAGCTCTTTAAAAAGAAGGTCCCCGATCTGATTGAACTTTTAAAAGAAACCATTCAGACCCAAAAAGGGGTACGAAATTACACAATGGAAATAGTTGCCTCTTCAGGGCAAGTCAACTCCTATCTGGTAAGCACCGCCATTATTAAAGAAATGAAGGATTCGAGTGCCGGCGTTGTCCTGATTCTGCATGATATTTCCGAGCTCTCACGACTGCGAAAATTAGGTCTGCAAATGAATCGTTACGGAGAGCTCATTGGTAAATCCGAAAAGATGAAAGAGCTTTACGGCCTGATTGAAACCATAAAGGATTACAGTTGTTCAATCCTTATCACAGGAGAAACGGGCACCGGCAAGGAACTGGCCGCCCGCACTATCCACAATATGAGCGCTCGAAAAAACAAACCGTTTGTGCCGGTGAACTGTTCCGCCATTCCTGAAAACCTGATTGAAAGTGAGCTGTTTGGATATGTGAAAGGGGCATTTACCGGCGCTGATTCAAATCGACTCGGCCGCTTTGGCCTGGCCCAAGGCGGGACCCTTCTTTTGGATGAAGTGGGCACGTTAAGTGAGCATTTACAAATAAAGTTATTGCGGTTTTTGCAGGAAAAGATCGTCGAGCCGTTGGGCTCATCCGAGAGGATTCCCGTGGATGTACGCATTCTATCCGCCACAAACAGGGATGCGACCGAATTAGTGGCAAAGGGAATATTGCGGGAAGACTTGTATTATCGTTTAAAGGTGATTCAAATTAACCTGCCTTCTCTGCGGGAAAGAAAAGATGACATCCCCCTTTTAATCGATTTTTTCATTAACCGTTTGAATCGATATTACCGAAAATTTATTACCGGAATTTCACCGGATGCAATAGAATACCTGAAAAATTATCCATGGCCCGGAAATATCAGGGAGTTACAAAATGCCATTGAACACGCATTTATCCTGACAGATAGGAACTTGCTGGAAATGAAGCATTTTCCTTTCGACATACGCCGCGCATCTGAAGATGTCATCCCGCCCCCGCTTACTAAAGTTAGTCCCAGCATAGAAGAGGAATCTCTCCGCAAAGCGCTGCTTGCAGCGAAGGGAAACAAAGGTGATGCAGCCGAAATGTTAGATATGCACCGAAGCACGTTGTGGCGTAAGATGCGGGAGTATAGGATCGATGATAGCTTTGGAAAAGAACGGTAACGATAAGACTGTCGCAACCCAATGTCATTGACTGGCAAAAGCTCATTGAACCATGCCGTCACCCCGGCGAAAGCCGGGGTCCGGAAATATTTGAAAAGACTGGATTCCGGCTTTCGCCGGAATGACGTCCGTCTGTACCGATAACACCATTGCGTCGCAACCTTTCATCTGATTTGTTGCGACGTTTCTAATTTTCATGTGACAGTTTCCGGAAGACTTTCCAGCAAATTACATTCCCCACACCTACCAAACAATTTCTTCCTTCTCTATTAATACATTTTAAATCCAATAGTTACCGAAAGACATCTTTTCATGCAGGCCTTAATTTATCAAAAAATCAAGATTTGTTCGCAAATTCGGCATGCTTATTGAAAGGTTGCTATTAAAGAGGTGCTGGTTAGTCGAGCTTGATGTGACACCTAAAAGCAGCAATTAGCTTTTAGCTATTAGCCGTTAGCTTAAAGATCCCAATCATTTGCATGA
>Ga0075112_1000919_pt1 | contig 10944 bp, 9 predicted proteins | sample AntAceMetag02UKF_FD_69783 | JGI IMG/M metagenome (GOLD analysis project Ga0075112, IMG submission 69783) | Saline lake microbial communities from Ace Lake, Antarctica - Antarctic Ace Lake Metagenome 02UKF | ecosystem: Environmental > Aquatic > Non-marine Saline and Alkaline > Saline | place... | reverse complement strand
GGCACCGGAAAAACTTTTGACTGGAATCTCGCCCTGAAGGGCAAGAAATTCGGTCTCCCGGTCATCCTGTCGGGAGGGCTTGGACCCCATAACATAGAGGATGCCATCTCAAAAGTGAGACCTTATGCCGTAGACCTGAACAGCGGTGTGGAAAAATCCCCCGGGGAAAAATGCCCGATTTTGATCAAAAAGGTTATGAAAACAATTGGAAATTGGAAAATGGAAAATGGAAATAGTATGGTTTCTCGTTCCCATTCCCCTGGGTGAGAACACATACCCATTGGATTCAACAGTTATATTTTTCTTGCATTTTTTGTCCCCTGCGTCTCAGCGTCTCTGCGGGAAGTCACGTGTGAAAAGGAGAAATACCATATGATTAACGGACCTTATTATGGAGAATTCGGAGGCGCTTTTATCCCCGAAATCCTTGTTTCTACCTTCAGGGAACTCTCCACCGCCTTTGAAACCGCAAAGGCTGATCCTGGTTTCTGGAATGAATACATAGACAACCTGTCCACTTATTCCGGAAGGCCCACTCCTATTACCTTTGCAGAGAATCTTACGAACCATTTCGGGGGCGCTCGAATTTACATCAAACGGGAAGACTTGAACCACACGGGCGCCCACAAAATAAACAACGTGATAGGCCAGGGCCTCCTGGTAAAACGCATGGGGAAAACCCGCGTGATTGCTGAAACCGGGGCCGGACAGCATGGTGTAGCAACCGCAACCATGGCAGCCAGACTCGGCCTTGAATGCTGTATCTATATGGGAGAGGTCGATGTAGAAAGGCAAAGACCCAACGTGTTCTGGATGGAACAGTTAGGCGCCCGCGTCATTTCTGTAAAATACGGATCCCGAACATTAAAGGATGCCATTAACGAAGCATTCAGGGACTGGGTCGACAACATGGATGATACCCATTACGTACTGGGAACGGCCTGCGGACCCCATCCGTTTCCCGAAATGGTAACCTATTTTCAATCCATTGTCGGTAAAGAAGCCAGGGAACAAATCCTCCACAGAGAAGAAAAGCTTCCTGCCCGGGTCTATGCATGTGTTGGGGGAGGTTCCAATGCGCTGGGAATTTTTTCAGGATTTCTCGATGATCCAGTCGAACTGGTGGGCGTTGAAGCGGGGGGAGAGGGAGTCTATACAGAAAAACACGCATCTCGACTTGCATCTTCTAACGGGGCCGTAGGTGTTGCCCAGGGTTACAAGACCTTTTTCCTCCAGAACAGGGACGGACAGATGAAGGGGACCCACAGTGTGGCGGCCGGACTGGATTATGTCGGAGTATCCCCCATTCTTTCCGCTTTCCATAAAGACAAAAGGGTCCGATTTGAAGCCGCAACGGACAAACAGGTCCTTGAGGCTTTGTCTCTTACCATCAGGAAGGAAGGTCTGATTCCCGCCTTGGAATCTGCCCATGCTTTTGCCAGGGCATTCGAGGAGGTCCCGGAACTCCCCCCGGATGCCGTTATCCTGATCAACCAGTCCGGACGGGGAGACAAGGATATTTTCACTATTGCCGATGCATTTAATGATCCGAAATGGAAGAATTTTATCAGGAAAAAAGGGGAGGAATATGGAGCTTGAATTTTTCATAAAAGACAGGTTGAAAAAAAAACCAATCCTCTTAATGACCCACCTGGTCCTTGGATACCCCTCCCTAAAAAAATGCTACAGGCTTATTGAAACCATGGTACGTGCCGGAGTGGATATCATAGAACTGCAGATTCCGTTTTCAGAACCAGTGGCCGATGGGCCCGTCATCGCCATGGCGAACCAGAAAGCCCTCGAACAGGGAATCACCCTAAAAGACTGTCTGGATTTTGCGGGATCGGTTGCCGGCTCTTTTGACATTCCATTTCTTTTCATGACCTACTGTAATATTCCATTCACATTCGGAACGCACAATTTTGTGAAGACCATGGCCGAAAAGGGATTGAAAGGAGCAATCATCCCCGACCTTCCCCCGGAAGAGGGGAAAGAATACCTAAGCGCTATGAAGAAACAGAATCTCTCTCCGGTGTTGATATTCTCCCCGACAACACCCTTGGACAGAATGCAGTTTCTCGGCAAACACGGCAGCGGCTTTATCTACTGTGTTGCCAGAAAAGGGGTTACAGGAAAACAGACCAGCTTTTCCCGTCAATTTGAGCAATATATTGGAATGTGTCGCGAGGCCACAACCCTTCCCCTTGCAGTCGGGTTCGGATTAAAAGAAAAACAGGATGTGGATTTTCTGTGCGGGAAAGCGGATATTGCTGTGATCGGCTCTCATATCCTTCAGACAATGGAAGAGAAGGGAATCGATTGCGTAGGGGAATTTATTGAAGGGCTAACGGATCGAACATTCAAAGGTTGAGGGTTCAACCCCTTCTCTGGCCGGGAAAAATGGCCAGGTAGATCGAAAAAGAAACTTCCGGATTTCATAGCAACTTTCTGTGTGAGGGGCCTTGTCCACAGTCCGTTTGGTGGGTTTTAGCCGCGATTTTCCGTGTCTCTCGAACTACCGACTCCTATTTCATGCAGATCCGGTCGTGGCAGGATGCCACTCACACAGGGGTGGAAATTAGCAATCCAAACCTGTCGAAGATCCCGTCTGAAGCGAAGCGAAAGCGGGGAACTTTTGAACCTTTGAACCCTGAACCGAAACGAAGTTTCATATGACCGGAAAAATTCAATATTCAATTTGCTTCCAGCTTTCGCAGCACTGGGACCGAGGGGCCTCCCAATCCGGTATTAAGCCGGATCAATGTCTGTTCCCCGACAACCCCATCCGGTTCAATACCGTAGAGACGCTGAAAATCGATGACTCTTTTCTTGAGCGGATCGTCGAAGATGGGGCTGAGATCGCCTCTTTCCGCCGGAAGAACTGCCCCTTCCGTCCTGTTCAACTGCTCTCTCAACCAGATAACATCAGGACCCGAACTTCCTTTTTTCAGAAGCATGGAACCCATGGGCGGCGTTTCCCACAAAAAGATGAAATCACCAAACCAGTATTGATCAATCAGGGCCCTTTTCATCAGGATTTTCTCTCCATTGAAATCCAATAGAACATCGTCGCCCTGTATCCCAACAACCGCCACATACTGTTTGGGCGAATTATCGCGAATCAGCTCCAGGACCACAGGCCTGTTTATGTGCATGATGTTTGTCCAGTTTCCCCGTTCGATATAACATCGCAACCCTGCTTCTGCAGCCAGTTCGCAGGGTGCTTTTCCCGATTTATCGGGAAACGTCTTACCCCAAGTCTGAAACACTGAGAAAATGGCACTTTTCAGATCAGTATTTACCTGCCCGGATTTCAATAATTCTTTTGACTGTACGAACTTTCCTTCAGAACCGGCCGGTAGGACTGCCTCATTTTCGACTTCTTTTCCAGGCATGGCGACATCGCCGCCCTCCTCTCCAGCACGAGACCCGGGAACCCTATCTGTCAGCGTTTCTTCAGAAACGGAACCAGCAGGAGTTTTCGTTCCATCTCGAATCTCCATAACTACCACCTGATTCTCCAGAAGAAAACTTGGAAGAAAGGTTTTCCATCCCGCCGCCAGGGCCACAACAAGAATGAGAAGTGCCGTCAGAACACCGGTCGTCTTGCTGAAATAGGAGCGGGATCCACCCATGACTTCAGAAGCCGCCCTGACGACAATTCGCCTGTCCACAGAGTCTTTATGGGCCGCATAGGCAGCCAGGAGAGAACGGTCGCAGATGGTATTGATGAGCCTTGGAACCCCCCCTGAAAGCCGGTGTACCTGGGTAATGACCTTTTTTTTCATAATCGGTCGATCACATCCCGCAATCGCAAGACGATGCTGAATATAGGCAACCGTTTCATCGCGAAGCAGGGGGGTAAGATGATAACGGGCCGTAATTCGCTGTCCCAACTGTCGGAGTTCGGGTCGAGCCATTATGGTTTGCAGTTCCGGCTGGCCGATGAGCAGGATTTGAAGCAGTTTCTGACGGGTGGTTTCCAGGTTTGTCAACAGGCGGACCTGTTCCAGCACATCCATGCTCAAATTCTGGGCCTCATCAATAATGAGAACCGTCCGCCTGCCCATCGAATGGATCTCCATCAAGCGGGCATTCAATTTGTCGATCAAAACTTTCAGGCTGGTGGTTTCCGGCTCATAGGACACGTGCAGTTCATCGCACACCGAGGCTACCAGCTCCAATGCGGTCTGCTTCGGATTCAGGACCAGTGCAATTTCAACGCCTTCCGGGACTTGCTCAAGCAGGCTTCGACAAAGGGTGGTTTTCCCTGTCCCCACCTCCCCCGTCAAAAGCAGGAACCCTCCCCTGTCGCTCATGCCGTAGAGGAGATGAGCCAGAGCTTCCCTGTGCCTTCGGCTCATAAAAAGAAACCGGGGATCAGGAGTCAAAGAAAACGGATGTTCCGTAAGACCAAAATAGGATGTGTACATGTCGTAATCTATTTAAGATTGACTCTGCTCTGCAATTTATATATGAATGGACTCTTTTCGAAATAAACCAAATTAATCTGAAACAATAACCGAAACGAAGAGTTATTTCAATGGAAACTGTAAGCACCCAATTAATTGACGATCTTGGCAGGCGTTTGAACTATTTGCGCATATCCATAACGGATCGATGCAACTTCAATTGTATTTACTGCATGCCTAAGGAAAGGCTTGAGAAGCTACAACACGAAGATATTCTGACCTATGAAGAAATTTTCCGACTCGTATCCATATCCGCAAGTCTTGGCGTTGATAAAATTCGACTTACCGGCGGGGAGCCCATGGTACGAAACGGTTTTTGCGATTTCCTCTCCAGTCTCACATCCATTTCCGGACTCAAGGATATTTCCTTGACTACCAACGGCTTTTTTCTCAAGAATAAAATTCAAAAGATAAAAGATGCAGGCATCAAGAGAATAAATATCAGCCTGGACACCTTGAACAGAAAAAAGTTCAAAACCATCACCGGGCATGACAGTTTTGACAAGGTATGGGAGGGAATTGAACTTGCATCAAGATTAGGGTTTGCCCCCATAAAAATCAATATGGTGGTTATGAAGGGGATGAATGACGATGAAGTAGCAGATATGGCCGGATTGTCCTTACGTTTTCCTTTCCATATTAGATTCATTGAATACATGCCCATCGGCCTTACAAATCATGCGGTGCCTTTCGGCCATATCTCCAATGCAGACGTCAAGAAATCCCTGGAAAAGCTCGGGAATCTGGTCCAGGTGCCGAGGGCTCATATGGATGGGCCAACAGTGAGGTATAAATTTGAGGGTGCACCTGGAGAGATCGGGTTTATCAGCCCGTTGACAAATCATTTCTGCCATACCTGCAACCGACTGCGACTCACAGCGAACGGGAAACTGCGCCCCTGTCTCTTATCCGATAAAGAGATGGACATCAAAGGTCCCATGCGGGAAGGCGCGTCCGATGAGGAACTCATCCGTATTTTCCTGGAAACAGCCCATAAGAAACCCCGCGGCCACGAGGTTTCATCTGAAGAAACCGTATGGTCCTATTCCGGTGAAATGTCAGCCATTGGAGGGTAAGTGCTTAAAAAGAAAGGAGCCTTTCGGCATTTAGACCAAGGATCTGTTGCTGCTGATCCACGGACAGGCCGTCTGAGGCCATTTCTTTCACATATCTGGCAGGGCTCAAAAGAGGATAGTCACTTCCGAAGAGAATCTTTTCAAAACCGATGATTTCGCCCGCAATTCTGTACATACCTGGAGAATAAAGGAAAGGAGAGGCAGCCGTGTCGAACCACACATTTTCCAGGGTCTGCCGCACTTCCTTTTTCATCAGGGCGTAAAAAAGAAGTCCCCCGCCCCAGTGGGCCAGGACAATACGATTTAAGGGATAGGCTTTGATGAAGTCATAGATTTGAAGAAGTGTATTCGGGGTTTTTCCGGGATACATATGCCCGACAGGCTCATTGGTATGAAGCATGAAAAGGGCATTGTATTCAAGACAGAGGCCCATCACCTCTTTGAGATTTTCAACAACCCCAGCAGTAATTCCCGACTCGTAAACGGCAAGTTCTCCAACCCCTCTAAGTCCCTGATTCAGGCACCTTTCGGTTTCCTCGGCGCCGTCTTTGGAAAGAGGAGAAAAGCAGCAGAAACCCGTCAGACGATCCGAATATTCTTCTATTGCTGCAATAATGTAGTCGTTGTGTCTCCTGAAAAGTTCCGAATCCTCCCAGGGAAAACCGAAGATGACCGATCGCTGCACTTCGTGTTCATCCATGTTCCGGATGAGTTCCTCTGTCCCCACAAGTTTCGCGGTTGGAGAATCATACAATGTCTTAAATGCAGAATCGCGGCCGATGCATTCCGCCCTGTTTTCCTTGAAAAAGGGAGAGAACACGTGGGTATGAAAATCGATGATCATTTCAAGAGGGGCTCCAGAGACTTTTCCAGTGCCCCGGGAAGGAATCCGGGGATTTTCTCAATAACTTTGCCGGTTCCGTCTATAATGAACATGGTGGGAATGGCCATCCTTTCCCCTCCAAAATAGTCTTCCATAACCTTCTGGTTGTATCTAATAACCGGATAGTTTATCTTCGCCATCTTCTTGAATGCTTTAAGATCTTTATTCGAAACGCCTTTCGGATCATCCACAGATACACCCAGGATTACCAGACCTTTGTCGCGATATTTTTCCTGAAGAGCTACCAGTTCGGGAATAGACATTCGGCACGGTGGACACCAGGTCGCCCAGAAATCAAGGAGGACTACTTTACCACTGTAATCACTCAGGGAAACAGTTTTTCCCGACAGATCCATGAGGGAAAATTCCGGGGCCATTGGACCGGCTTCGACCTCTTTCTGACATCCAGCATATAAAACGACAAGACAGGCGGGAAACAATAACCAGAATCTGAATCGGCTCTTCAAAAACATTCCATCCTCCAATAAAAAATAGGCTACTACCTAAAAGCTGCAATTAGCTTTTACATAGCCGTTAGCTTTAAAATATCAAACATTTGATCAATTTCTTTCCATCTTGGGGTTCTCACTTTTTGATGCTAAGTTATTGCATCGTAAGTCAATGATTTTGTGCGGCTAAGTAACCACTAACCGCTAATTGCATCTTTTAAGCACTATGAAAAAGTCATCGTTTTGTTTATCATAAAGAAACAAAAAAAACAAAAAGTTACAGAAAAAAATCAAAAACCTTGTGCAGTCTTTCTCGAACGTCTTTTATTCTACTCCCGTCAATCCGATTTGTTCCTTTACGGAGGTACAGCCCCTGATTAATTTCAATTTGCATAAAAAGCCTGTCATTATCTGAAAATGCGTGTCCGTAGTGGTTGGTAATAAAACCTCCCTTGTAAGGATTGTTGATGGAAACGGAAAACCCATATTCCTGAAAGGCACGCTTAAGCATCTGAACGGCCTCAGAAGGAGCAGTAGGCTTTCCCATACCGGGACATTCTTCTCCCTTGCTGTCCCCATTATTGCCCAGAACGATATCCTTTCTCCTGTCTCCCGCATCGGGGGCCTCAACAGGCGCAACTTCGTAAAGGGAATGGCAATCAATGATCCCCCTGATTTCAGGATCTCTAAGCGATTCCTTCAAACAATTGTGGTATGGAAGATAATAACGGCTGATCCTGCATAGGATTTCCTTCTCCTCGGGGAAACATCCCGGTTTGTATAGAACACGGCCATTATAATCCACACGGGGCACCACACCTTTACGGGCTCTCGTGCCTGAATCCCTGTTCAGATCTACAAGCAGTCTGCTCCATTTAGCGCACAGGGTTACTCTGGATGGAAGGGATCCGAAAATTTCGGCCGTCCCCACGTCCCGGGATTCGGCTATTTCTTCATCGGTAAGATCCAGCGTGCTTCTCAACGCAGCAGGAAGTTTCACAGAACAGTGAGGAATGGATATTATAAAAGGAAGTCTTTTCATTTACTTCAGCCCATGCACTGCCTCTGAACCCAGTCTACGATCGCATGAACTTCCTCCCGAAGCCCTTTCTCATTTTCTATGGCGTAAGGGAACAGAATCCTGCACAACCTGTGGAGCGGATCCATACGACCGGACTCGGCACGCATTCCATCCGGGGGGCCGTCTGCTATAATAAATTGCCTTTGGTTTTGTATTTCTCTTAAGTCAAAAGATTCTTTCAGAAAGGAGCAGGTATTCTTTTCCGGGTTGTATTCCCAAATACCCGCCCTCAAAGGTCTAAAAATGTTTGCTTTTTGCGCTGCGCCGCGAAGTACGAGGAGGTGGCTACCGTTCAGAGGCTGTGCGTACTGTCTGTTCATATCTTCCACATCAATCCGATACGGCATCTCCAGGAACTCCAGGAGATGAAAGGCTTCCATGGGTATGATCCCTTGGGTCAACTGCAGGAGAGAAAGTACAGGAAAGGCACCCGTAAGCCGGGGATTAATCTCCACAGGATAGACCTTTCCTTCCTCCGGCTGTACAATAAAGTCCATTCCTGCAATACCTTTATAACCAAGAGAAGCAAGATGATTGCCCGCCTTCCGCGCCTGTTCTTGAGCTTCACTCAAAACGGCTTCCGGCCAGGTGTCCCCAGCCCCCCAAACATGCCCGCAAAATATGCCGTTTTCGTCTAAACCATGGCAATAGGAAAGGTCAATAAGTTGTTTTTGAAGTCCCGAAATCAGGACTCCGTTCCTCGTCACACAGAAGGCCACACTTGCTGAAATCCCTTTTATAAAGCTATGGACCGAAACAGAGATGAGCTTGGATCCACGCCAAACACCTTTCGCCAACCGTTTTCGAAGGGCATCATACTCTCCCTTTGATCCCACAAAAAAAGTTCCTCTCCCTCCCCCTCTCTGTATTTCAGGAAGTTGAACGACAAACTTCGGTCCCAGTTTTTCCACCCAGTTTTCATAACCCCACCCTGCCATCGTTTTCCATGGAAAGATTCCACCTGGAATTTTCGGGAACCCCAGATCCGACACAACCCTTTCGAAAAACGACCTTTCTCCCAATCGAATACGGAGCTGGGATGGATTTGCAAGGAGTTTCCATCCCCTTATTTTAGAGAACTCCTCCAATTCCGGATAGTTCTGGTAAAGGAACAGGTATTTAGGATCCTTTTGTCTGTTCAGGCTCTCCTCCACGCAAGGCTTGGAGAGCAGTTGAAAAGAATTCGCCACGCGGTTGAAAGGTTTGCCCCCAGTCGTTTCCTCAAAGCAGAAGACAGGGATTTTTTCTCTCAGGAGGGGAAGATCGCTGGTTTTTTGGTTGCAGACAATACGATAGGATGGGAGAAAAGAGGCCGGAACGATTCTCGAAAAAGCGGTCATACCAACGCCAACTACTGGACCGTCCAGCCTGGCGAAAAAGTCTTTTATCTGTTCCAGGTCCTGTATCAACATCATTTGAATGGCGACATATCTTTAAAAACGAACTTTCGGAATCTCAGAAAAAGCAGGCCGCCAGATGCCCTTTGCTGCGTTCGTTCAGCACAGGCTTTGTCATGCTGCATTGCCCTTCGTCCGCGACTTTGCACCTGGAAAAAAAAGCACATCCACTCCCATTGGCGTCTTCACGTTCCCTGGACAAAAGCGTACCGTACCGTTTCATGACCTCTTTTTGCCCAAATTTCGGTATAGCATCCAGCAATGCCTTTGTGTAGGGGTGCATTGGATTTCCAATAACTTCTTCTCCAGGACCTATTTCCATGAGATTTCCCCTATAGATCACCGCTATCCGATCACACAGGTAACGTGCGGCTGCCAGGCTGTGGGTAATAAACAGCATCGTCACGTCAAAATCAGTCCTCATTTTAAGCAGGATGTTAAAAATCTGCGCGGAAATAGATGCATCCAGCATGGAAGTGGGTTCGTCTGCAATCACAAATTCCGGGTTCAGGATCATGGCCCTGGCAATGGCAACCCGCTGCCTCTGGCCACCACTCAGGCGGTGTGGATACCGATGGAGATAGTCGTCCGGAGGTGCAAGCCCTACTGCTTGCAAAGCCTGCCGAACCTTTTCATATTTGTCCGATCCCAATCCCAATTTGTGAATTTTCAATGGCTCCGATACCGTATCAAATACGGACCGTTGCGGATTAAGAGACTGGTACGGGTCCTGAAAAATCATCTGCACTTTACGCCGGAATCTCTTCAGTTCTTTTCCTCTCAAGTGGGTAACTTCTTCTTCATCAAGGAACAGTTTTCCCGAATTCGTCTCTTCGAGCCCAATAAGTAGACGACCCAGAGTCGTTTTTCCACTTCCACTCTCACCCACCAGCCCAAAGATTTCGCCTCGGGGGATGGTCAGGCTTACCCCATCAAGGGCCACCACATCTTTCTTGCGAGCCCCGAAAAAAGATCCCTTGGCCTTGTATACTTTTCTAACATCCTCAATCCGGACAATCTGATTGCTTTTTGGATTCATTACACCTCTATTAGCATCTGCAGCACAGGGCCTTGTGTTCCCCGCTTATGGCCACCCATTCGGGGGGCTCCGTTTTACAGGTGGTTCCCGGTTGCGTACAACGATCGCAGAATCTGCATCCGGCAGGAGGAGTAACCAGATTTGGCGTTTCCCCCGGGATCGGCACCAAATCAGTCTTTTCACCGGTCAATGTGGGAAAGGAAGAAAGAAGGGCCTTTGTATAGGGATGCACAGGAGATTCAAAAACCGCCTCCCTCGGACCATACTCCACAAGTTGCCCCGCATACATCACCCCTATATCATGGCACATGTCGGCAACAATGGAAATATCGTGGGAAATAAAAATAATGCTCAGATTGAATTCCTTTTGCAACTGTTTCATTTCTTCCAAAATCTGGTCCTGCACAATAACATCCAGCGCAGTGGTCGGCTCATCGGCAATAATCAACTTAGGCTGACAGGCAAGGGCCATGGCGATAACAGCGCGCTGCTTCATTCCCCCACTGTATTGGTGGGGATAATCGATCATGCGATCCCTGGGAATTCC
>Ga0075112_1000911_pt1 | contig 11014 bp, 7 predicted proteins | sample AntAceMetag02UKF_FD_69783 | JGI IMG/M metagenome (GOLD analysis project Ga0075112, IMG submission 69783) | Saline lake microbial communities from Ace Lake, Antarctica - Antarctic Ace Lake Metagenome 02UKF | ecosystem: Environmental > Aquatic > Non-marine Saline and Alkaline > Saline | place... | reverse complement strand
CACCAGGTTTATCATGTGGACCATCGGAGCGCTTTCCTTTGGCGTTATGATTATTCCTGTTTACCTTGCGACGGAAATCATGGGAGCAGGAGTATATACGGCATGGGTACTGGCAACCGTGTATGTGGGCGCTCTCGGAACAGCTTTTGTTCTCCGTTACGCCAATGGGAAATGGAAAGAGATACGAATCATAGAATATTGAAGATTTGCGGTGTTAAACAAAGGATGTTGTTTCAACACGCAGAAATACTATTTTCACAGGCAGGATAGACCTCCGCAAGGCTCCGGCGCTTCTGTTTCACGATTCAGTTTGAGAATACTCATGAAAAGCTCAAGTCACCCTATAGCCTGGCTCACAATCTCAGTAATATCCATTATCCTAAGTTTGCCTTTTTCACTTTTGGGGATAGATCGACTGCCTTTTTTCAGATTATCCTTGCACGCAGCACAGCCAGATACAATAATTTCAGCCCCGACTTCAAGGGCATCTCTCACACGTTCGGTAGCCATGCTTGCGGAAAGATCCGGATTACACGCTCACCGCCTCTTCCACAACAACGGGCTTCATGTCTGTTCTTGGACATCTCGACGAATTTTATTCCTGGAATTTTTTTGATGATATTTCTAGGTTGCTCAAAAATTCCAAAGGATCTCCCGAGATCACATGGGTCATGATAGGTCAGCTTTCAACTAACCAGCTTTTTTTGTCATCTTGTGGCACAATCCAATCCGAAGCGGCTCCAAAATACTCGGACAACTGCTAAAAATCAATAAAATAACCATGCATCCCCAGCTCTTATCAGCCTGAAAAGGGAGTTGCATTCAGGATAAAACCCAATAGCAAAACCCGTATAAGAATCCACTTTTCATCAAGGAATTGGCCAAATATAATTTTTATCAAAATAGATAGCACTACCCAAAAATTTCCTTGACTTGCCACATCCGTTCTGGTATCTGAAGTATAGTTCCGTATACGGAACTTTCCGGATGTTTTGCTTGACGATCACCGCTGATCAGTTGGCAAGCTAAGCTTACTTTATTAACCTAACCACCAACCAACAGCAGAGCGGTGGTATGATGAAGCCCCCTCGAAGGGGGCAAAAAACCGTACCTGATACGTAAGCATTTTTGAAAACAGGATGTTGGTCTTCTCAAAAGGGAAATTTTCCCAAACATCATTTGGACACTTGCTAAATCATTATCCACACCTTAACCGAGCCCTTGTGACCCTTTATTGCTCGGTTTGGAAAAGTGGGTTTTTTGGGCGATTTTCCTGGGCATGTTTGTGGGGCAAAACTGCCTCGCTGTATAGGTGGAACCTTTTCGAGTCGCACCAGCTGATCTGCTGGTTTAATACAAGGCAATTAAATAGAGGTGAGAAGTATGCGGGTGAATAGGGATTATCAAGTGCCTTCTGTTGCAAAAGCAATTGATATTCTTGAATTTGTTTGGAAACATAGCACAGCTTCTTTTCCGAAAATAACAGGGGATCTGGGACTGCCCAAAACGACTACCTATCAAATCCTAAAGACCCTGGAAGCCAGGGGATACATAAGGCATGTTGGGGAAAGCAGGGAATATGTACTCGGGTTGAGGCTCTTTGAATTGGGAAATGCGGCTGTGGCAAGGGTGGACATACGTGCTGAGGCAATGCCGATTTTGCGGGATCTCATGAGCAAGACGAACCAGGTATGCAATCTCGGTGTCATAGAGGAACATGAAGCCGTTTATCTCGCCAAGGTGGACTCTACTCAAGGCATTCGAATAAATACGTGGGTAGGTATGCGAATGCCGTTACACTGTACCGCCATGGGGAAAGTCCTATTGGCCTGGAAAGAGGAAAGCTTTGTCGACGAAATCTTAGGTAAAGTAGATCTGAAACGTGGTACTAAAAAGGCTATAGCAGACCAAAATGTGTTTAAAAAAGAAATTCAGAGTGTGCAGCAAAAGGGCTGGGCTCTGGATGATGAGGAATTTCAATCTCACATCCGTTGCGTAGCCGTTCCTGTGCAAAACATAAGGAATGAAGTCATCGCCTCTATCAGCATTTCCGGGCTGGTTGTTGACATGGATGATAGTACAATAAGGGAATTTTCTGAACTTGCAAAAACAGCAAGCAAGCAGTTGTCTCTCAAGTTAGGCTCGGACGGGGCAGAGCCCTCAAAGCCTTCTTCAAAGGTTATTGGATAAAACCAAACAAATTTCGTAAATATTCGGCTTTAGTCTTTTATTGTCATTTCAACATGTTATAGAATTCAATCGTAGCATTTCATAGCAATGAAATGATGCATGCACCAAGAGGATAATTTTTAAGTAATTGAAATTGTTTTATATATTTTTAAACATGCTGTTTATTACCTGTTTGCTGCTTTCATACTTTTTGTTGCGTTATTATTGTAGCTATCTGAAAATACTTGAAAAAGTCAAAGCCGAATATTTACCAAATTTCATGCGACAATCATCTTAGATTCGGATATTTTGAGCATGAATGCGAATCAGATTAAGCTCAACAGTGGAGAAGAGTAATTAAGCTCAACAGTGGAGAAGAGTAATAATGAGTCCTCTTGTAATAGCAATACTTATGATAGCTATGGTGATCCTTTTGGTTTTTATTGGTGTTCACATAGGCTTCAGCCTTTTGGTGGGTAGTATTCTGGGTTTGTGGTTAATTATGGGGGATTTTTATACTGCTGCTGGCATTCTGGCGGAAGGACCCTTTTACGTAGTATTCGATTACGGCTTAGCCGTCATTCCACTCTTTGTGCTCATGGGGCTTTTTTCAAACCTTTCGGGGGCAAGCAGCGATCTCTATCAGGCAGGATTCGCTTGGTTTGGAAGATTACGGGGGGGCTTGGGAATTGTAACGGTAATCTCCAACGCAATTTTTGCCGCAGTCACGGGTGTTAGCATTGCCTCAGCTGCGGTATTTAGTAAGGTCGCCATCCCGCAAATGCTACGTTACGGCTACGCGGCAAAATTCAGCGTGGGGTGTGTGGCCGGCAGCTCAGCGCTTGGCATGCTCATTCCTCCTAGCCTCATATTTATTGTCTTTGGACTGCTTGCGAACGAGTCGATTGGCTCCTTATTCATTGCTGGCGTCATACCGGGAATTCTTCTTACAGTGAACTATTCGGTGATGATCTTATTGATTGCCTGGCTGCGTCCCAAAATTCTAGGGAAACCTATTCTACCTGAAAAAATGAGATGGCGAGACCGGTTCAAGTCTCTATATCAGGCTGCTTCAGTGCTTGCCTTGGCTACCTTGGTATTGGGCGGAATGTATGGCGGGTTTTTTACCCCGACCGAGGCCGGTGCGGTAGGTTGTAGTGGAGCCTTGATTCTCACGTTTTTTAAAGGGAATCTGTCCATTAAGGCTTTGCATGATACCTTGATGGACGCTGGGGCGACCACAGCCAGTGTGTTTTTGCTGTTTATTGGCGCCCAACTTTTTGGTCGAATGCTCTCAGTTAGCGGCATCATTGTTGCGTTGAGCAAATCAATCACTTCCCTGCCTGTCTCTCCTCTGCTAATCATCGCGGGAATGTTATTTGTAATCATACTCATGGGGACCTTTCTCGATGTCGTTTCCATGCTGGTAATCGCCATGCCAATCTTCCTTCCTATTGTGCAGGACCTTGGTTTCAGTCTCATATGGTTTGGCGTTCTTGTGGCCCTAGCCATAGAAACAGGATTGGTGACGCCCCCCTTTGGAATGGCGGTGTTCGTAGTGAAAGGCGCTGTTGGTGATCTGATAAGCGTGGAGGATATCTACAGAGGGTCGTTTCCATTCCTGTTGGTCATGATTATTACCATGGGCATACTGTTGTTTGTGCCATCACTATCGACGTGGCTGCCTGGTATCATGTGACCAGTGTTTCTGTGCTGTGAAGGTAGTGACACGAAGTAATTTGCAGTGGGTCATGTTTGTAACGTTTTTGCAGTTCTTAGCGTCTGTGATAGCCCCGGCATTTGGAACACGGGGATTTGCTTGGATACCCGTTGTTTTTCTTTCACAAAAATGTGAGAGCAAGAAAGGAAGACCAGGTATTTCAAGAAGCACCACAGACAAAATGAAAGGAGGTGATTTTCGTTCCAATTAAGAAAGGTGTACACAAATCAGAGAAAGTGTTTAGACATTCATAGAGATGCGAAAAGTGATTTGCGTGGGCCTGCAAATACGCACATTGGTAAATGACTGGTCAAAAAGGTAGATTATCGGATTCTAATACACAAACTGTAAAAGAGAGGAATAGAATGAAGAAAAAAATACATAGACGGAGTTTGACTTTTGGTGGCCTGTTGCTGTCCGTAATTTTTCTAATGGCGATGATGGTGATCCCTAGTGAGACGGAAGCGCGCGAAATAATAAAACTCAGGGTGGCAGCAGGACATCCATATTCCCAAGGAACATACTGGATCGAGAGCCTCGAAGAGTTTTTTTGTCGCGAGGCAGAGAAGCGTGTCCTTGAGATGACAGATGATTATGAGTTGAAATTCACAGGCTACTATGGAGGGTCCCTTTGCAAACTAGGAGAGGCGTTGGAGACCGCACAGAGAGGGCTGGCGGACATTGTAATGATAGTTATTTGTTTTGAACCATCTAAACTCGAGGGACTCATGTTTAGCCAATGGCTACCTTTTGCTACCCACGATTTGAAAAAAATGACTGCTGCCACCACCAGAACATTTGATCATTTTACTCCACTTTTCAACAAAGAACTCGGTAAATACAATCAGAGGATGCTTGGACATGGATACTGGCTCCAAACAGCCTACAACCCCCTGACCAAGTTCCCCATCAATAAACTGGAGGACATTCATCATAAAAGGCTTGCCCACGGGGGGCCCATGCTGCCGTGGATTGATGCGCTTGGGGGAACCAGTGTAAAGGTTAACTATAATGAATTATACACCGCCATGGATACCGGGGTTATCGACGGGTGCCCGGTGCCGGCAAATGTGGCAACGTCTTTCAAAATCTACGAAGTGGCGACTCACTATGTGGAAATTCCCCTCATCGGCGCAAACGTGGCGGGTTTGCTTACCATAAACAATAAGACCTGGAAGAAACTGCCAAAAAAGGTGCAGGACATCCTAGTCGAAACAAGCAACGACTACACAGCGAACGTCTATGACCGTTGCATGGCCGAAGAGGCAAAAGCGCGAAAAATAATGAAAGATGCGGGGGTGGAGATCGTCTCTATTCCGGATACTGAGTTGGCTCGCTGGGCGAAAAAACTTGAGGACGAAGGGGTGACTGCCAAAACAATCGCAAATGCGGAAGCCAATGGATGGCCAGCTGAAGAGATCGCAAGGTATTTTGTGAAGGAACTGCAGGCTGAAAACGCGAAATTTTTGTATCCGTATCGTTTGAAATAAGAATAGCCCAACGCGCGATTATAATTCGCCGACGTCGTCTGTTTATGACGTCGGCCTAATTCAACATGTCACATCCCGGACGTTATTATCTGAAATCTGGAACAAAGTCGAATACGGTGAAACAAAAATGACAAACATTAAGGGCCTTTTGCCACGTGTATATAAGATTGCACTCCAAACACTTAATTATGTGGCAGTAATCCTGATTTTCTATTTGTCAGTATCCGTGACTGCGGACGTCATAGCCCGGTTTGCGTTCAACCACCCCATCCCCGGCACGACAGAGCTTGTTCGTCTGGGCATGGTTTTGATCGTCTTTCTGGCACTTCCGTACACACTGCATGAAGACCGTCACATAAGAACTACTGCTTTTTTAAAATACTTTAATCCGAGTGTGAGTCTTTACATAGATACCTTCGCTTTCTTGCTTGGAGCGCTCCTTTTTGCTTTGCTCTGTTTTTTTTCTTCGGAATCAGCTTGGACTTCTTTGGTTGTGCAAGAATTTGAGGGAGTGCAACTCAAGGTCCCAACTTTTCCTGCACGCCTTGCTATAGTGATAGGAAGTGGCTTTATGTTTATTGAATGTGTGGTCAAAAGTTGTAAGAATTTGAAGTCGCTCTTCGGCAAGCACTACGAGCAAAACGACGAAATGGAGGGATAGGGAGAAGGAGAGGGAAACAATGGCGGTGGAGAATTCCTAGGCGTATGGATAGAAAAGTAGCGAAACGATTTTTATAGGGCTGTTCGGGAATGGTATAGTTACAAAGTACAATAACAAAGGAGGGTGAAAATGAAGTACTTAGTATCAGAAAAAACGGCACTGATTATTCAGGATTTGCAAAACGACGTCATTACCGAAGGCGGGGCGTGGTCTGATTCCGGTGCGCCGGAGCATGCGAAAAGTCAAAATCTGGTTGAGAACGTCAAGGGGCTCGCTGCTGCAGCCCGAAAGGTGGGAATTCCGGTAATCCACGTGCACTATCTTGTAGAAGAAGGCGCCCCTGGGCTGAAACAGAATGCTCCTCTGTTCTGGGGAGTCAAGAGTGCAAATGCACTTGTCCGTGGCAGCTGGGGAGGAGCACCGGTAGACGGGCTTGTGCCAAATAGCGGAGATTTCGTTGTTGAGAAGATGCGAATGAATGGATTTTACTGCACGAATCTGGACAATCTTCTTAGGGGACTGGGTGTGGAAACGCTCGTAATCACAGGTGCCTGGACGAATATGTCCATTGAACATACCTCGCGGCACGGCGCTGACGCCGGCTATGAGATCGTCGTCGCAAGCGATGGAACCTCAACCATCAATGACGAATGGCAACATGCCGCTCTGAACTACGCGCTGACGAACATCGCAACAGTGGCGACCTGCGGCGAGATAGGCGAAGCAATGGAAAAGGGTGCCGGAGCGATCCTAGGCGGCGTTCAGGCCAAATCACCAAAAATTTATGACCTTATGGGAGATCTGGAACGAATTGGGTCAGGATTTATGTTTACAGAAGGACCGATTTGGAACAAAGAAGGGAAATTCTTGTTGTTTAGCGATATGCCGGGTGATGTGCGACGGATGTGGACGGAAGCGGAGGGCGTCAAAGAAGCGATGAACCCAAGCAACAAGTGCAATGGGATGACGTATGACGCAGAAGGAAATCTCATCGTCTGCGAGCATAGCACCAGTACAATTGTACGAGAGACACCCAATGGAAAAAGAGAGGCCATTGCTTCGCACTATAAGGGGAAGGAACTGAATTCCCCAAATGATGTCGTCGTTGGGAATGACGGATCCATTTATTTTTCGGATCCACCCTTTGGACGGGTACCGGTCTTTGGAGTTCCGCGTGAAAGGGAACTGGACTTTCAAGGCGTCTTTCGAATCCCGCCTGGCGGGGGAGATGTGGAACTTATGTTTGATGACTTTGAAACGCCCAATGGTCTTTGTTTTTCGCCAAACGGGAAAATTCTCTACATCAATGACAGTACAAAGGCGCACATCCGGATGTTCGATGTGGCGGGGGACGGCACACTTGGAAATGGTCGGATGTTTTTCGAAAATATCGGCCAAGGCATCTTGGAGGAGGGGATACCGGATGGCATGAAATGCGATGAACGGGGCAATATTTATGTATCGGGCCCAGGAGGAATCTGGGTGATAAGCGAAAAGGGTGAGCATTTGGGAGTTATAAGTATCCCGGAAAATGTAGGGAATCTCAACTGGGGAGGCTCTGATTGGAAGACCCTTTTTATTGCGGCTTCCACCAGTCTTTACCGGGTCCGTATGAATGTAGCTGGAGCTACCTCTTCTTATATGTGATGAGACGATTCGTTCTGACTATTGAACGAGCCTAGTGTCATGTCACCTTTGACATGACACTAGGACACCTCGGATAGGAACATTGAATGTGGATTTAGAGAAAGAAGGTCCCCGAGATCAGGGAAGAACAAGTTTGGCAAGAAAGGCTTGGGGAACATACGCCCAAGCCTTTTATTGTGAATCATGAGATCACTATTTATAATATCAAGTAGTTATCTCGCCAAAACGTAACATCTCAAAAAATTCGGGCGTTGGTGTGCGAAAGACAGGCAATTCGCTGGAAATAGGGTGAGTCGCTCGTGCAACTTTTAGAACCTGCGGATCCGTGCTGCCAAGAGAGCGTTTCTTTTAACGCCAAGGATAAAAAAAGGAAGAATAATCCTATGGAAAAAACTACTTTTCGCTCCATCTGCCAATTTTGTACTTGCGGCTGCGGCCTGATCATTCAACGACATTCCGATGGAAATATTTCTGTGGAAGGAGACCCCGAGCATCCCGCGAACAGAGGGCAATTGTGCATTAAAGGTTACGCCATTCCCGAATTGATCCAGGCTGAAAATCGAATCAGATATCCTATGCGAAGGAAGAAGAATGGCTTTGAGAAAATATCCTGGGACGAAGCCCTTAAAATTGCAGCAGACAGCTTAGGAGAGATACGCCATAAGTTCGGGCCTCTTAGCCTTGTGCGGTATTCAGGGGCGCCCCTTTCTTATATCGCGAGGGATGCGTTCAGACAGTTTATGGGTGAATTCGGGTCGCCGAACTTCGTTAGCTCCGGAAGCCTTTGTATGCTGCCTAGAATGACCGCATTTCAAGCCATTTTGGGGCAAATTAGGGCTGAGCCTGACTATGCGAAAACGAATCTCGTTATCCTCTGGGGAGTCAACCCCCTGGCCGCGAGACGTTGGGCCGCTTTTGCCTCCTTCGATGGCATGGGACAGGTTATTCCCTCTTTGAAAAAACGAGGTGTACGGATTATCGCCATAGATCCCTTTCGTTCAGAGACAGTCCAACAGGCGGATGATTGGATAAGAATCAACCTGGGGAGTGATGCTGCCCTCGGCCTTGCAATGATCCATGTGATTATCAAAGAGGAGCTTTATGATAAAGCATTCGTGTCGGAATATACCCGTGGCTTTGAGGAACTTGCAGAATACGTTCAGGTATTCAGTCCCAAATGGGCCGAGGATATTACAGGGCTTTCAGCAAGAGCCATAGAGGATTTGGCAAGAGATTATGCAACCACTAAACCTGCCGCCATTTGCGACGGACATGGTCTGGATATGTACGCGAATGCTGTTGATGCGGTCCGGACGTTGGGGATCTTGATGGGTCTTACCGGTAATGTGGATGTGCCGGGAGGCAATGTTTTTCTGCCTTTTGCCGTCCAATCCGCTCTTCCAACGAAGGCTATTCCACATGAGAAGAGAGTTTGGTATAAGACGTTCCCACTTTTTCCCGAAGTCCCTAGTATTGCTATGAAAGAGGCTATTCTAAAAAATGAAGCAGGCCACCCCAGAGCCATGATCGTCCAACACTCCAATCCTGTGCTCATTGATGCAAACGTAAAGAGGACAAGACAAGCCCTTGAAAAATTGGATTTTATTATTGTAAACGAGGTTGTTCCCACGGCTACCTCGGAAATGGCCGATCTAGTTTTGCCGATGGCAGACGTTACAGAGTGTTATTCATACAAGGCCTATTCGAGCTCTGAGGGCGGTTACCTAGCTCTGTCTCGACCGTTAAGAAATCCTGTCGGTGAGGCAAGGTCGGTTTTTGATGTGGAATACGAGCTCGCGGAAAGGATGGGCCTTCATCGAGATTATCCGTTCCATGACAACATGAGTTGGCTCAACTTCATGATTAAGCCTACCTCCGTGACTTTTGAACGTCTTGAAAGAGAACAGATCGTTTACACAACACCGCCAGTCAAGCACCAAAAACATCTGAAAAAGGGTTTCAATACCCCTTCGGGAAAATTGGATTTTCGCTCCCAGTTGTTTGAAATCCATGGATACAGTACTCTTCCCGCGTTCACCGAGCCCTTCGGTGAGTCGCTGGACTCCCATAACACCACTGACAAGGGTTTTTCGTTGCTCGGATCGAGCCGGCGACCAAGCCAGTTCACCCATACCAGATTTAGGTACCTTAAAACCTTGTCCGAGTTATACCCCGAACCTCTCGTCTGGATTCATCCTAAGGACGCCGCTGCAAGGGGCATCAGGGATGGCGATGAAGTGGAAATAACCTCGCCTCAGGGTAAAATAAGGATCAAGTCGAAGGTCGAAGAAAAAGGGAAACCCCAGCATATCATAGTAGACTTTGGTTGGGGGAATCCCTCGGATGGAAAGGCCAGCATTAACGACCTTACAAGCGATGCACACTTTAACCCCTTATCCGGTGCAACCCCTAACAGAATATTTCCATGCGAGGTGAGAAAATACAGGAAGCATAGATAAGTAGGCAGCCATTTTCTTCAGAACAATTCAGTGTTTTCAGCCTAAATGCGATAAAGAAAATGATGAAAAACAACAGGATAAGAGCGGATATGATATGCCTGAAGGGCTGAAGATCAAAGAGAAAAGCCTGGCCAAGATCAAGGAAGCCAAAGAGGCTTTTGAGAAGAGGGAACAAGCGCTCAATCCAGACAAGAAGATAGCCGATAAAAAACAGAGATCAACTTCGCGGAAAAAAAATATCGGGATCCTATTCAAAAATTCTGGCACAAAGGGATTTGAATAGCATACGAATGTCGGATTATGGGAAAGAAGGGCGATTTCGACTGTTCATATAGAGAGCATTGTCGGACAATCTCCTATTTTTAAGAATAATAGGTTACACGGCCATTTCTCCGGAAATATTTTCGGCTGCCTTCATAACCAATCCAATCAGATCCCGATTCATCCTCTCACGTGTCATGGTAAAGATAGATCCTGAAATGCTGAGCCCTGCAACCGCCTTTCCGCCCACACGAATGGCGGCCGCAACACAACGTATGCCTTCATGAAATTCCTCGTCATCAATGGCATATCCGTTCTGCCTTATCTTTTCCAACTCATCCAGTAGGCCTTCCATACTGGTAATCGTGTTTTTTCCGTGGACTTTCAGTGGTTCCTCCGGATACAAACGCCTTATCTCTTCCGGTGGAAGATCTGAAAGGATCGTCTTGCCGCCTGCATGGGCATAGGCATCAATCGCAAAGCCGGTGTACGTTGACAATACGACTAGGCCTGGGGGAGCCACTTTGTCCACATAGATCACTTTTCCTCCCCTCAAGATGGTCAAGTGAACTGCTTCTTGAGACTCTTCCTGTAGTTTGCGCATATG
>Ga0075112_1000894_pt1 | contig 11181 bp, 14 predicted proteins | sample AntAceMetag02UKF_FD_69783 | JGI IMG/M metagenome (GOLD analysis project Ga0075112, IMG submission 69783) | Saline lake microbial communities from Ace Lake, Antarctica - Antarctic Ace Lake Metagenome 02UKF | ecosystem: Environmental > Aquatic > Non-marine Saline and Alkaline > Saline | place... | reverse complement strand
GATCCTGGGCAATAGCCGTCTCCCTCTCCATCTGTCGATGACCCAATCTCGAAATACCGTCGGTCGTGCAGGATGGAAGACTAACTCTTCGGCCTATATGTGTCAACCGGATAAGCATGGCTGAAACTTTCGATTCCTGGCAAAATAGAAAGAATTAAATGGGGGCTGGAATTGTATCGAATTTCTTTTGAACATTAGAATATCTCAACTCTCCCCAGAATTGAGATACTCTCAATATATCCCATTCTTGACGGCTGAAAAGCGGCACACAATATATGGTATCTGGCTTCCTACACTCCGGGCGGATGTCTTGATAGTTCGAAGTTAAACATGCCAATGGTATGTTTGATTATGGCGGGATTCAAAGATCATGCAAGTATTGTTGACTGGTGCATGCTGGCCTTAAGTTAAGAGGAGAGGATAATTGACAATCGAGACAATTACTTCTAATTCATGGTTTTCATTTATAAGCCTCGCTGTCACGACCGCAAGTCTTGTCGCAGCGGTCATCTTCTATAGAAAGTCTCGACGCGACAAGATTCCGTGTTACAGTGTTAGGCGGCAGAGCATCATTGAGAACAGCGCTTCACTTCTGCCCGGCCTATCTGTGCATTTCAGCGACGTCGTACAGCAAAGCATCACCGTCGCGAAGGTCTCGTTCTGGAATCACGGAGCGGAGACAATCAATAGTCAGGACATAGCTGAAGCAAAGCCTTTGGTAATAATTGTCAACGGGGGGGTGGAAGTCCTAAATGGCATAGTCCTTAAGCGAACCGACGGTGCAAATCAGTTTCGCATTGGCGAACCACAGAAACAGGAAAATGGGACAACTGCCATTCCCATCACTTTCGACTTCCTCGACCGAGGCGATGGCGCTCTTGTGCAAGTCGTCCACAACGGGGATGAGGAAACCCGAGTCTGGGTTGAAGGCAGAATCAAAGGGGTTATTGATCAGTTACGCCAAATTTCGCTGGCACCCAATCAAGATATTCATAGAAAAATGGGCATCTTGCAAAACTCACGCTCTTTCATGCTGCTGACTTTCTCAGTTTACCTTGCGATGGGTTTGGGGCTGTTATTCGGAGGACTCGTCCATGCGTCTATTGCTCCCAACACCATCTTGACAGGCGTGTTCTTAGTTGGAGCTTCGGCTTTTGGCTTTATTATCTTGCTGGCAAGGCGTAGTAGTGTCCCATCCGCAATCAGTCCAGTAAATGAGGAATCGCTGCCGCAGAGGAGGGAGAAAAATTCTGCCGTCCCTGAACAGCCCGCTAAAAAATAATTATCCTATCCTTGAATCTGGCCTGATCAAAATTTTTCAAGAATGCCGAAGGTAAGTACAACAAAAGAGGGTGTTTTTACTGTTCTCCTTTTTGATGGGGTCATACAACATGTGGTGGTGGTTGTATTTTGAAAGAATCCTGAACTATCTCCAACATATTCTAATTTACAAGGGCTATTTATTTTCGGTTTCATATGTCTGACCTGTTACCACAGGCTACGACCGTTAGTCCTCGGATAGGAGGAAAATATGTCGAACATTGTTTTTGTTGCAACCAGTTTAGATGGGTACATTGCGGACAAAGATGGCGGACTTGACTGGTTACAGTCCATACCTAATCCGGAAAACTTGGATATGGGGTGGGCAGATTTAATTGACCGTATTGACGCCTTGGTTATGGGTCGTAAAACGTTTGAAAAGGTATGCAGTTTTGATTGTGACTGGCCATACCGTAAGCCAGTATTCGTTCTTAGCAATTCTATGAAATCAATACCTGAAGAATATGAAGGAAAAGCTGAACCGATCAAAGGCTCTCTTTCAGAAGTAATAGAAACCATTCATGAAAAAGGGCACAAGCACCTATACATCGATGGCGGTGTGACAGTTCAAAGTTTTCTAAAGGAAGATTTGATCGATGAGATAATTATTACCATCATCCCAATATTACTCGGGGGCGGTATACCATTGTTTGGAGAGTTGAGTAAACCGATGGAGTTTGACCATGTGAAGACGGAAGTCTTTTTGAATGCAATCGTGCAGAATCATTACCGTAGGAAAAAATAACCTGAATGGGTGACTGCGTGGTATGTAAGCAACGCACTACAACCATAATGTGGCGGTCGTGATAGACTGAGGTTAAACACAATCAATAGTCCTCATCAGGATTTAGCACTGAGCCAAATTTGGATTTAGAAGGTTTTCCCAGTTGATAAATGCTTGACAACGCCTTGTCGCACCATAAAAAAGGTGATTTTAAATGGGAGGGTTGCCTTGAAAAAAAGTAGATTGGATCTTTCGTTGTGACAATTCCTTTGCAGCCGTAGCGCCGCCAGGACCACTGCCGACAATGATAAAGTCTTTATCCATTTTCATAAGTTACCCCGTCAATTTCGCTGGTTCCCTAAAAATGTATGTGAATGGTGTCTTCAGTATCGCATTTTCTTTGCTACTCTTGATTTTGGATAATCAACTTTTTTCGTTCATCGGTAAATGACCACCAGGGAAGAGGCTCTCCCCCTTCCATAAAATAGATAACCGACATAAATACATCAATAACACAGGGATCATGCCTTTTCCCTGATCTTATACAAAGCTTTTCGTATAGCTCAAATGGCTCTTTGCCAATCAGCTTTTTTGGATTGTCAATGCCAATCAATTGAAGTTTATTCGCTATCGATTTGCCAATATTTGGAAGGGCTTCAAGTCGTGATACTGTTTCTCTGTCTGGATTCTTCATTGATTCCCTTTTTCTGAGGCAACGACCGGACTAACCTTTAATCCAAATCCAGTTCGGCTTTGCACTTATTACATTTCGCAGCCCCCCGGAAAAGTCTATTCCCACACTCAGGGCAAAGATAACGAGCTTCTTCGTCTTCGATGAATTTTTCCGTGCCGACTTCTCTCCAGTAGGGAACAGCTCGCAAAATGACTTTTTTACCGACGGTCATCGGGAAATTTTCAATATGTTTGCAAGGAAATTCATCGCATTGATGACATCCGGTGTATCCTTTTTCTCTAGTGCAATTCTTGATTTCACAGCGTTCACAATACATGAAGATATCATCAGACAAACAGCCACTACACTTTATGTCTTCCACCGATAAATTTTCGCTGTCAGCGAGCTTGCCTTTTCCAAGAATATTCCCTTTATAGACATCCACCAATCGCTCTTTAAACTTCAGATTGTTATCACGGTCTGCCATGTAAACAGCGCAAACACCACAGTAAAGGCCACACGGAGCAACTAAAGCAGGATTCACTTTCATTGTTTTAACCCTCCCTCCACATCATCATTAATCTGATTACCCGCTAGGATTTATGTTTAATTGGAATGATTATCCGGAATTTTCCATGAAACCTTTGCAAAATCCTTCCTTTAAAGGACCAACGATTGGCGCTAAACAAGAAGTTTTAACAATTTCAATATCAAAGCCATGCTTTTTTGCTTCGCTTATGAAAACGTCATTGGCAATTGAATCATCAGCAACAATAAGTTTCCCAGCCCATTGATGTTTGACTTCCCAAGCCTCTTTAAACAGTTTTTCGACTTCTTTCGCAACAGGTGATTCATCAATTACACTTGAAAGCACGAACCCCAAAACATATGCGCTAGCCGCATCTAAAAGCACAAAAATATCATAAGGCTCGTCTTTTACAAATATGAATTCTTCATTTACTCTGATGGCAATCCATGCTTCATTCACTTCAAACTGATCTGGGGTAAGCATAATCAATCCTTTTCATTGTGGCTATTCGTTAAGCCTACGTTCCAAATTGGAATTATGCCAATCTTTCAAAATTTCATATTGGCTTTTTTCTTGATCGTCCTGGCAGGTCTTGAAAACACTGATGACGAAGAAAATCATCACGATAAAGATGCAGTAATAACCATATTTCAATATGTGGTAAACCGTTAAAGACTTCCCTTTGGCCTGCCGGAGTTGGGCATAGCCTTCCAATTCGCTCCTGAACCGCCAATTCATGAAAAAGGCCGTTGGAACAATTCCGTTGGATTTAAGGAAAGGTACAACGGCTAAAAAGTAGAGAACCCAGACCGATACAATTAGAATGGCCAAAATCAAAAAAGCCACCATTGGCATTCCCCGGCTAAAAAACCGAGATGGTTTCTTCAATTCCCTGCTGGCACCGTTATCGAGAAGCAACCCGGCAACATCCCTGTGACCGGACTGCAACGCCCAGTGGTAGGCGTTTTTGTTGAATCTGGCATCTCTGATATTCGGATCAGCGCCTTCTGAAAGCAGCAATTCCACGGCTTCCAAACGTCCTTCACGGGAAGCCGTCATCAATGGGGTCCATTGGTCAACACCGAGCCGGACATTGAGGTCAGCCCCTTGGCCCAGCAAAACCTCTATCTTTTCAATATTTCCGTTTTGGGCGGCATTGAAAAGCTTCACATCGATATTTGTGTAGCCGTTTGAAGATTCAACGGATAGGAAAAGAATCAAGATGACAATGGGGAATATAGTTTTGGGAAAACGGATCATTTTTAGATTCATGGCCAAGATATCGAAGAAATTACTATTTTTTGATAATACACTCAGGCTTCTTGTAGATCAAATTCTTTCCCAGAAATATTGAATTTTTCAGTTTTAGCATGTTAAAATTAAACTTCGTTTGCTGGTCAACAAGACGAAAAAGAAGATGGATTGGGAAGCCTTTTGTGGTAATGAATAAATCGGTTTGAAATGAATGAAAACACTTTAACCCATCCTTGATTTTTGGTATGGCTGTAAAGAATTGGAAGTGCTAACCAATCTGCCTGTGCATGGCATGAAAGTTCGATATAACAACGTCAACCTCTCAAGAAAGTACGAACATGCCCAAAAAGAAGAAGCGAAAGAAGAATAAAAAAAGGTCCTCTAAACAGGAACCAAACCCAACGCAACCAGGTGGCATAAAGATTTCTGAAGCCATTTTAAGAATAAATAAACCGCTACGAAATCGATATCAAGAACCCCATAGAATTGAAATGATTATATATTTAACAATCATGGCATGGAACCTCTCTCTCTTTAAGGGGGAGGAACGAACCGAATTGCAAGAGAAGATCGTAGAAAAGCTTCCACCAGATTTTGGCGGGGAGGATGTGGCTATGTTGTTTGATAATGTTGAAATGTTGATTGAGCGTAAGGAAAAAGAGTTTCCAGATATTCGGGAATACATTATCGACCATCAGGTTACATTTTCAGGAACTTCTTATAGCTTGACTGTGAGCGCAGTACCACTGAAGGAAAGAAACCAGGAGTCCTTATCATAACCATTCTCCTTTCTTTTTTTTCGAAAAGGCGGGGTCTTACATCGGGTTTTGCCTTTTCATGTATGTTGGAGTAATCACAGTTTGACGCTCGCATCAGCGGCGCAGTTCTGCCGCGTCCGCCTGCATGCGTTTGTTATGAATGCTCCACCATCTAACCACGTCACTTTCTGACTCTATAATCATCACCTCAGGATCGCAGTAGTACTTATCGATTGCTCCTTGAGACATATTCCATCGAAAGTCGTCTTTCCCCGGAGGATAGTTTTTTAACACATGGTCCAGGCTGACAAGGAACATGCGGGTCTTGCGAGTTTCATCTACGCAAATAGCGAGATAGGGGTCGTCACAATTGAACGCTTTACACGCATTGATTATTTTTTGTTTATTATCGATACCAAAAGTTACAACTGCCCTGCTTCTTTCTAGAGTCCTGGTTCTTCCCTTAACTGAAATGCCCATCAACTTTTTTGTATGTGGGTTTCGTGCAATTAGATCGATTCCCGTATGGTCTACTGATGCGCACTCGAAGCCATATTTAGACAGATTGTACAAAACCAGAGCCTCGAAATAGTCTCCAGCTATTTTGCTGTGTCGTGTGCTCTTTGCGATTTCCATATATTTCTCTGAAGCACTCATAACAAGTTATTATACGGATCTGTTTATGATTACAATTGTGATGCTATCCAGTGTAAAGCGAGTCGTGCCACAATACAGATAAATTGAGAATATCTCAAATTTGTTTTTCTGTCAAAAACCTGGAATACGCCTTACTTTGAAACGCATTTTCATTTCCCCCGGCGAACCCAATTGTCGGGCATCAGACCTTGAATGCGTGGCTCATACATCAGTATCCGCTAGACCGGACATAAAAAAGAATCACCACTCATGTTTAGATTGCGTATACGCAATTTTTTGCTCATGATACGGTTTACGAATAGGATAATAATCCTTGAGCATTGATAGACTTCAGCAGCAGTATCGAAACCTTCACTTTTTAGGTAGGTAATTTATTGAAGGCTGCCAAGAGTAACCCTGAAAAAAGGCCAATTTCAGTATTATATCGGTAATCCAGCATTGAGAAAGAGGTCAAAATCCTGTCTATTTCTCCAATTCTCCCCTAACGGAAATCCCGATCTTTTCCAGAGTGTATGGCTTCTTGGCATAAATCTCAACCCTCAGCATCCGAGAAGCGGCTCTATGTGGCCCCACAATATCCAGAGATATACGTATCTTGATTCTAAAGAGGAGATGGTCCCAAGGGATAGGTCTACCCATATATCCTCTATTTTCCCTCTTTCCGGTATGATCAAGGCCACTAGCACTGGTTCGGCATTCACGCCCCTGTTCGGCCCAAGCCCCCATTTCAAGCCCCCCCGTTGCGGCCACAATATCCTGCGGTCAGATTCTTCTTGATTCCCAACCCCGTTTCACCTATACTTGATTCCTCAAAAAGCGAGTTCTTATCACCATCACCGAGCAAATCAGGTTCAAACGAAAATGGAGATGAGAATGCTTAGAAATGTAATTGGTTTTGCAGTCCTTGCAACTATAGTCTTCCATGGTTGCGGTAGCGACGACCCTGCCCTGATGGATACGTGTTCCCCAAGCCATGTGCCCGGTGCCGGCACATGCAAGGAATGTTCTTTCCAAGGAACTACGTTTGTCCTCTGCAATAATACATATGTTCTTTGTACGAGTGCCAATTGTATGCCTTCTCCCACAGATGTCTCTTCTGCCTACTGCCGGTGTGACGTCGAGACCGGCCTTTCCATGAGATTCACAGACGTATATGAACAAGGATTGATTTCTAATTTCTCCTTCGCACAATTTCCTCTGCAAGAAATAAACTGTGAGAACGCCAATTACATAGACTGTCTTGGTGCACCCTGCACAGCCATCGGAGACAACAAGGCAATATGCGAATGTCAGCTTACACCGAATGCAGGGCAATCCACGTTTGTCGGTTGCTCCGAGAGTACCGACTGTTCGATGTATCCTTTCCGGTCAGGAGTACAGTTGACAACGAGTAGCTTAAATCTGAGCAATGCTTTGATTCAGGCCATGGGACATCATCCACCTGAATGCACACCTTAACCCGAATCATATCTGTGTTTATCTATTACCTTGAGTCTGTAGACATTTTCCGCCTATATACACATCAGTTGAACGTAACATCTCAAAAAGTTCGAGCATCGATGGGGCTGGGAGATGACATATCCCCTAAAAGCGCTATGATTTGCAATGATTTTTTCAGTGAGCAGAATAATACGACAATGATCAAGGAGGGTTAATTGCAGACAATCTAGACATCCGCCCGGGCTGTAGGAAGTCGGATACCACATATTGTGTGCCGCTTTTCAGCCGTCTAAATGGGATATATTGAGAATATCTGAAATTCCCTTACATGTCGAAAACCTGTAATATGCCTTACATCATTCAAGCGTGGTCGGATCACGTAAATCACACCAGAAATTCTTACGACCACAACACATGGAATCAGTTCAATTGCCGCTGATCCGGTCATGGAAAAGGAGTACGTGCATTAAGTCAGCATCGCACATCCGTCAAAATCATGCAAGGCTACCAGATCAATCTTTCACATTTTTCCTGTAAAATCAAACAGATGGTTTATATAGGAACAGTTGCATCAGCTCCTTATAGGCAGAACCGAGCGAGGATTTGATTTTTTAGGCTATCATTGCGTGCCTGAAGGGCTTGCCATCGCCCAAAAGACCCTGAATAATTTCGTTGAACGTTCTACACGGATTTCCTCGCTTTTCGCCTTTCGCGGCAAGATCAAGCCCCCGATTCACTGTCATGGCATCCGTGCCCTTCCCAATCCCTGCCTCATTCTTAACCAGCAAGTTGTCTCCACAACATCATAAGGTTGACTTTGGTTTGACACACAAGGCGGAATCACCTATAGTTTGGCCCAAAAAAGGTGCTTCTCATCACATAAAAAACCATTTCAAGTTCTGTTCGGTCAAACTTCAGAAGCTGAGGAATCAAAGCCAATGAAAACGCGAATACTTCTATTTCTTCTGTTGTGTCTCTTCGCTATGGGGACCGTTTCATGCGGTCTTTTCGTTAAGGAACTGCCGAACGGGAAGGTCCCACAACCTGATTTCTACGATCATTTTGTTGAAATCAATGGAATCAAATACCATTACACCGAATACCCAGGGTCGGGACAGAGCGTTTTTCTTCTTCACGGGTTTGCGTCATCCACCTACACCTGGGAAAAAACAGCACCGCTCCTTCAGGCTGAAGGATACCATGTGTGGGCACTGGACATGAAAGGTTTCGGGTGGTCCGATAAACCTGAAGACAGCGACTACACACCCCAACAACTGCGGGAAGAAGTGAACGCGTGGATGGATGCAATGGGCCTTGAAAAGGTGGTGTTCGTGGGGAACTCCCTTGGTGGAGAAATCGCCTGGAAAATGGCTCTGGAACACCCTGACAAGGTAAAAAAACTGATCCTCATCGATGCTGGCGGCCTCATGAACGAAATGCCGTTTCCAGTTCGCCTCGCGGGTCTTCCCGGATCAGCGACTGTCGCAAGGCTTTTTTTCGGTCGCTGGATGATTCGGGATATCCTCAACCAGGTCTATTTCGACCCCGCCCTGATTACAGAGGAACAGATTGATGCCTACTACAACCGCATGCGCACCCAAAATGCCTTTTACGCTTTGACCGCCCTTGGACGATCCGTAGCCACACCTCCCTCGGAAAAATATGCCTCGCGTATCCCTGAAATCCAAGTGGATACCCTGATTATATGGGGCCGGGAGGACGCCTGGATTTCAGTGAAGGACGGCTTTAAATTTAAAGAAGCCCTTCCAAAAGCAACTTTGGAGGTGATCCCCAGGTGCGGTCATACCCCTCAGGAAGAAAAACCGGAAAAAACCGCGCGTCTCATCCTGGAATTTCTCGCTGAAAAGTAATTCCCTTTGACATCTCAGCGGGAACCCCTGTAACATTCGGTGTTCTCTATTTCTCTGTTTCGTCCCACCTGAAAACCGTTTCGCCCTCAACAAGATAATCCGCAACAGCTAAAACCGTGTTCACGTATATTCTGCTGTCGTTATATTTGTAAATGGCCCTGCGCAGTTACCTCCGACTTCACATGCTTCACCACCATAAGTTGTAGAACTCAAAGAAAGCTGTGTTACATAGCAGAAAGCATATGGTCCCTCAATTGAGTGATGTTGGAAATACAACCGGTTTTAGCAATTACAAGAATGTTGTGGTTAATCGCAATAATAAAAACTTTGGCCATCACATTCATTTTATTGTCTATGAATATCTTAAATTCCCTAACATGTCAAAACAAGGGGTATTGTTTACAATATTGGGAAATGTGACTGGGAATATTGGACCAGATTGAGGTTTTGACAAGCACAAGATATGGGGTCGGTTCAATCGCCGCTTATCCGGTCACAGCAGAAGGGTACGTGCATGATCCTTGCGTACCACATTCGACCAGATTGCGCAAAGCTGCCAGATCTATTCTGCACTTTTTGACTGGAATATCAAATGGGTGTTTATTAGGAATCTTGCAGTCACGTCAAAGTTTCCCATCGGGAATGGCAACTACAAGATATGGTGTTTTTCGTCATAGTAATGAGAGCCGGGTTCCCCGCTCCCGGTCGATTCTGGTGCGGGGAACCGAAACGGGCACATCGACTGTCATATTGAGGTCAATTCCACCCTTGCAAGGAATCCACGAGGAGTTGAGCGTGCGACAACCCGGATTTAAAATTAAACCTTGAACACGTGTTGCATGCTTTGTAAAGGGTGATACGATATTTTCCATCTATGTAAAGTCTCAGGCCGTAATACACACCGAGACCGATCGGGCAGACGGAGATGCGAATGCCTTCTTTTTTGACATCCGTGCACCCTCTGAAGTCGGTAAGAGAGTCTTCTGTTTCGACCTCCATTATCTCCGTAGGGTTTTCGGGATATCCTTCAAGTTCTCCGGGCAATTCCCTAATGGATAGGAAGTTGTTGCCGCTATTCACGGCGTCTGCTAAGTTTTTGAATCCTGAATATTCTAAAGTTGATGAATTATAACAGCGCAAAGCAATGCCCCTTATCGTGCCGCTGTTCACATGAACGATAATTGCCTTTTTTGGGCCGTTCGTCCTTGTGCCCACAGTTGTGTTTCTACCATCTTCGTCTTCTAGGGAATCGGGATCGATGAGAAAATCAGCCCGCTTGTTGTATTCGCTAGGCATTAAGACAATGGTCTGGACCACGTCGGTCTGATAGCTCGAATTGCCGATTCTCGTGGTGATTGCAATTGGAGGGAGTCCCGGTGGTGGTTCATAAAAGCCCAGATCGATGCGATCCTGGGAAGGAGATTCGGAAAAATACAAATCAGATGAATCTTCTTCAAGAGGAAATAAAGATCCGGAGTGAAGGAGGTAGGTGATGTCGGAATCAAGTTCCGGGACATTCACGAAAACCCAGGTTTTCTTGCCTGCTTCGGTCTTGCAGATCAGCTGAACTTTCTGCCCTTCCTTAACTTCCAGAACAACGATGGATTCATCACTCTCACTACTTATGATGTCTTCCTCAGCCCAACACGCGGCTGAGACCGCCAGCGCCCAAATCACAAAAAAAATCCCCAATGATACTCCTCTTCGGACAATCTTCATGGTCTAAAACCTCCTTTCAAAATTACAGAATTTAAAAACACCCAAGACCCACACGCATCCGATCTGCCAAGATTTACAGCCCTAGTACATTGTAAAGCTTAAAGCTTCGTAATGTCTGTGAGATGTGCTATAGTCGTCTTCATCATATAAGGAGGGCGATATGGCACCACGCTATAGGGTAACATTGACGAAAGAAGAGCGGAAAGAGTTGGAGGCTATTTCAACCAAGGGAAAAC
>Ga0075112_1000867_pt1 | contig 11512 bp, 12 predicted proteins | sample AntAceMetag02UKF_FD_69783 | JGI IMG/M metagenome (GOLD analysis project Ga0075112, IMG submission 69783) | Saline lake microbial communities from Ace Lake, Antarctica - Antarctic Ace Lake Metagenome 02UKF | ecosystem: Environmental > Aquatic > Non-marine Saline and Alkaline > Saline | place... | reverse complement strand
ATGTAAATATTGCCGTTGAGGAAAAAAATATACAACCATGAAGAGTATGAAGGAAGAAGAAAATAGTTAATGCCGTTGCCAGATGGAGCTTTTGTTCAACGCTGCTTAAACTGAATACTTCTTCTCTCAAATTTAATTTCATCAGTCAAATCGATCATAAAAATACTTCTTTTAAGTTTTAATGGTTTATTTTTATCAATAACCATTATTACTACTGGTATCATGGAATTGGACAGTACACCGGACGGAAGAAATACAAGAGAATGAATAACATCAGAATCTACAATTTCTTTTCGAAGCAGCTTTTCTTTACCAAGTCTAAATAAAACACCTTCTGGTACCAAAAATGCTCCTTTGCCTTTTTGATCTAATGAAGAAATAATATGCTGAATAAATAAATAGTCTCCGCGACTATTTGATGAAAGTTCCTTATCGAAGCGGTTAAAACAATCCGTCTCTAGTATCTGATTAAACTCTTCCTTATTTATCTTCATGTTAAAAGGAAAATCAGATACCACTCGATCAAATCTTGCTGGAACATTAATAGGATGTAGTAAAGAATCTGAGCAGTGTATACCGCGATAGTCAATACCGTTCATATATAAATTTAGTCTACATATGCTGTACGTTTCAAAATTTTTCTCTTGCCCCTCAAAACTTACTATACCTTCTTCAGTACAATAATTTGACGCTTCCACGAAAAATCCCCCAATTCCGACAGCGGGGTCATAAATTTTATCTCCAGGCTTAATTTCAATAACACTTGTAATAAGTTTTCTAATAAAGTTACTAGAAACGCTTTCACCCAAATATTTACCGCCAAACATTTTCGTTATAAAATCATTAAACGCCTTACCAATATCTTTTTTTTTAAATTCAGAAAAATCTACATTATGCAAATATAAAACAATTACAGGTAATGTTTCAGCAATATTTCTATTCTCATAACTTTCAAAACACACATCCCTAAATAAAGGATTTTGGTCTGAGATCTCATCATATATCCGATTTAGCTCGCTCATCATTTGAGGCAAACGATTGTGAGCTGATAAATTTCTTAAGGTTAGCCAGTATTGAGAATAGTCCTTTGAGCCATGAACACTGTAATCATCAAGAAATCGTTTTAAGACTATAACTTGAAGAATTGGAAGCATCGAACCGGTATCAATACTTACAGTTCCCCTGATCATTTCTGCGATATGGAAGAAATGATTATAAAGTTCTTCGTATTGTTGTGAATTATTAGAATTCATATTATATCCTTTATCAATTTACCGACACAGTTTTGACATACGTTAAAGATTGTACTATATATATGTTTATTAATCTGAAGTTTCTCATTAATTTAACCTCTCATCTTTCAAACTCATAAGTACTAAAGTAAGTTCTGTGCCAAAATCTAAAATCCTTGTTTTTATTGCCTTTCTAAAAAAACCTTTGACTTATTATCACTTTCATTATAACTTAATTTATATTTAATAATATTTTTTATATGTTCAGGAGGTTTTATGAAAAACTATGCTTTGGCCTGGGTAGGAAATACAGATATTAAAATGATCGGTGATTTAAAATCAGAAGGCGGACCCATTGCAGCCTTTATTAATTCAGATTTTTTCAACGATATTGATATAATATATATCTTAGTTTCATATAAAAAATTACCCGAGGACGTTAAAAAGGCATTAACGAAAAAGAACATTTCTTCAAATAAAGAGATTATGGAATATTACAAAGCCGGACTTAAAAAAAGGAACATATTCACCAAAGTTGAATTATCATCTTCAATATTGACTAATCCTACAAATCACACCGATATATACAAAGCAACTGTAAAAAAAATAAAAGAAATCGAAAAGAAGCAAAAAGACAAGATTCATTGGCATTTCCATTTAAGCCCAGGAACGCCGTCAATGCACGCAATACTTTTAATGTTAGGAAAATCCCAATTCCCTGCCGAATTATATCATTCCTGGTTTGATTTTGAATCAAAAGAAACACACTTAGGAAAAGTTGATGTCCAATTCGATATTGCATTAGAATTGTTGCCTACATTAAAACTAAAAGCATCCAAAAAGATTATGAACATCTGGGATAATATTCCTGAATTTACGAACATCATTTTCAAAAGTCCTGAAATGCAAAATGTCATGGAGGGTTTGCATACAATAGGCCAAACCGATGTTCCCGTTTTGATTACTGGCGAAACAGGAACCGGAAAAGAACTTGCTGCTAAGGCTATCCATAGTGCATCGCTACGAAAGGATAAAAATTTCATACCAGTTAACTGTGGCGCTATTCCCGAAGAATTAATTGAATCTGAATTGTTTGGTCATGTTGCAGGAGCTTTTACCGGGGCTTCCCAGAATAAAAAAGGACTTGTGGAAATTGCTGATCGCGGAACGTTATTCCTGGATGAATTTGGCGAGCTTACCGCTAAAGCTCAGGTAAAACTTCTGAGATTACTTCAGGAAGGTAAATATCGGCAAGTAGGAGGACACATCGAAAAAAGTGTAGACATCAGAGTTGTTGCTGCGACAAATAAGGATCTTGTTTCAATGATGTCAAACGGAACTTTCAGGGAAGACTTATTCTATCGAATCAATGTTGGTTTCGTCCAATTACCCCCATTAAGATCTAGAAAAGAAGATATCGAGCTTTTGTCGAATCACTTTTTAAATGAAGTTAACTCTAAATTTCACGAGACAGCAAACATAACAGGGTATAAGAAAAAGAAGCTAAACAAAAAAGCCCTAAAGATATTGACAGAACATAACTGGCCAGGAAACATCAGAGAATTATATAACACTATTCAACGCGCTTGTTTATGGTCAAAATCAACTGTAATAAGTGAGGATAATATCAAAAATGTTTTGATAACAAGAAAGGTTGTTACATGCGAAGATTCAAAAACAAAAGATCTTTCTTCCGGTCCGGTTGATTTGGATCAGGAAGTAATCGATTTAAAAAAGAAGTATATTGAGCAGGCCTTGAAGATTACAGATCACCATTACGGAAAAGCTGCAAAATTATTGAAAATCAAGAACTATCAAACAATCGTGAATTTTATGAAAAAGCATTGTTCTAAATAATAGAGAATACTTCTCAAAAGTGAATGATCCACAATTGGAATTTTGGTTCATTGACTAAATCCATCAAACACTAATAAATAAAAGGGATATCAGATATTGTGCTATGGCAATTTAAAAAATCTCGTTGCCGAATGAACTATATCGTATGTATAATATCGAAATCGTTCATTGGGAGGTATATATGGAACATGTGGAACCTATTCGAGATCGAAAGAAGTTGAATGCGATGAAAAAGTATTTGAAGGGAAGCAGAAAAAGAGACTGGTGCTTATTTGTCCTGGGAATTAATTCAGGATTGAGAATAAGTGATTTACTCAGACTGACCGTTGGGGATGTCTTGGATGAACATGGTAAAGTTGTTGGAAGAATTAGCCTGAGGGAAAAAAAGACAGGGAAAGCTAAAAGTTTTCCGATTAGCGATACTGCCAAAAAAGCAATTGCAGAATATCTTGAAAATGAAATCAGAAGAAACAAACCGCTTTTTCCATCACGAAAAGGTGATGGATCTATTTTAAGGTGCCAAGCCTATAAGATTATCAACTCGGCAGCCAGGGCTGTAGGAATTAAGGATCGCATTGGGACTCATACATTGAGAAAGACATTTGGATATCATGCTTATCAGAGTAGTGTAGATATAGCTATTCTTCAAAAGATTTTCAACCATAGCGCACCATCTGTGACTTTGCGATATATTGGTATCACCCAGGATGATATGGATGAGGTATATTTGAATTTAAATTTGTAGAGCTAGTGGTTGAATTTTACTGTAAATCCATTCCATAGGGATTTTTATTTTCCGACCTGTAGGGATTTCAGTTTACCAATAGCATCAGAAAAGCTTTCCGCAGCTGATTGTTAGCTTTTCTATTCGTTATTCTTCTTCATACTATCTACAATTGCACTCAAAGCTTCAATACTCAAATTGGTATTATATATCAAGTTTTCCAATTGTTCACCGGACACTATAGTAGTGCCGAATATAAACTTAAACGCCTCTTGTTTTTCTTCCATACTCCGGGATGCACTGGTGTCGAATTGCTGATACATCTTTGCTATATTTTCCCATATGACTATTTCTGGCTCTGGATACTGTAACGTCCCACACTACGGCAGGTGAAAACCCCGAATTGAGGCAGGAAAAGATCCCGCATTATGGCAGGGAATAATATGAATTCCACAAAATGTCAGGAAAAGCTTATTTTGATTTCAAAGAAAACCAGACTTCACCCCAATATTTCCTGTTAATAATATGAGCAATAGTGGTTGAAGTTTTAACCTGTATTCCTGAAGAATTCAGTTTCATGATGTAATCCATGTAATTTTTATACGATGTGCTGGGCAATTCCAGACAGAACAATACCTGATCCATTTCAAAGAAAATTCTTTTTTTCAGTAGACATGCTTCACGATCAAAGCATTTACTGCAATCTTTTCCATCTCTGGCTTTGATTCCATTGGAAGAGAAACAGGCCAGGAATCTTCTTCCGCTTGCAACTGACCATAATTTTCTGGCCCATTTCTCTTTTATAATTTTGAATGTAATGCTTTTTTCAATATTTCCGTTAATTACAAAACCTTCTGGTTTGATGGAAATATAGTTTGTTTTGGTCACATTCAACTCCAGAAAAAGTCCTGACATGCAATTTCTACAATTTTTTTATTGATGGATTTTTTGTTTTCCTCTGTACCCAATATCATGGATTTCACAGCCAGATTATTTATTTTTCGCATGTTCCCTTTTGTAACCTGATAAATAAATTGAATAGCGCTCTTTTCGAAAAGCTGATGTTTTACACCAGCAGTGCCAAGCCTGTGTTGTATATATTTTTCAACAGATTCTCTGTCAAGACCTTCAAACTGGTGTTGAACGGTAATTCTCTGGATTAGTGGTTCATATACAGCGAATCTCAATCTTTTACGAAGTTCAGGTTGCCCCGACAGAAGCAATATTGCATGATCTTTCGAATCAATATCAAAGTTAAGAAACATGCGAAGACATTCCAGAACCGTATGATGATAATTTTGAGCTTCATCCAGAGCAATAACAGGTGTAATATGTTTGTTACAGGACATTTCAAGGATATGTTCCTGTATCTGATGGAAAAGATCAGCTCGACGGAATAATGGTCTCAACTCCATTGCCAAAGCAAGTTCCCGATAAAAATCTGTCACGGAAGAAGGAGGGTATGAAACATAGTAGAAACGAAAACGACTTTTGTTTAATGAATCTCGAAAATGTCTTAACCCAGCAGATTTTCCAGTTCCGGAATTTCCCCAGACAACACCAATTCCACCGTGTTTTTTTAGAAAGTCCATTTTTTTCTGAAAACTGAGCAATGACTCATGAAACAACAATTCATCGCTTTTAATATCTTTCTTAAAAGGTATGCTACGAAATCCATAATACTGTCTATACATTTTTTTCCTCCGCAGCCTTTTTCTCCAAAAGATCAAGATAGTTTATTCCTGTAACAGGCGGAGCAGGTTTATCTTCATATTTCTGTCTGGAAGTTTTCCGATTTTCAACTTCATCAACAGGAAAAGCATCTCCTATAAATTGATTATCCAGATATATAAAGACCTTATCCATTTTGAATGGGTCATATCGTACTTTCATCGTTTTCCCTGCATAAACAGAATCAGCTTCATAAAAGACTCCTTTCAGGGAAAAAGTTCCATCCTTACGAATCAATCTAGTCTCTTCTGCCAGAAAATCCTTATCAATGGTCTCTGTATCAGGAAAGCGGACACGGACACCTTTTTCAATCCATGCAGTAAGTGGACTTTTCCCCAAAGAAGAATGAGTCCTGTGATGGTAGTCCTGTTCTATCCAGAGCATCATCAGTTGGTTGAGCCGATCAAGAGTGTATCTATCATCTCTGTTAAGGCAGGATAGAAACTGATCTCTCATGGTTCTAAACATCCGTTCAATTTTTCCTTTTTGATATGGACTGTATGGAGTACAATACATGACTTTAATCCCCAGCCTTGCCCCGATTCTCAACACCGTTGGATTTTTGAAATAAGACGCATTGTCAGTATAAAGCCGTCCTGGAACTCCTCGTTTCATAACCGCTGTTTTAAAAACTTCAAGGAAATGTTCCATGTTTTCGCTCAAGGCAATTCCCATATGTGGAACAACCCGGCTTGCGTCATCCAGAAATCCATAGATAAAAATTTTCTTTTTCTTGCTGAACCCTTCAATATTGAGATATGGACCATGACATACATCGCATTGCCAGCACTCGTTGCTGAATTCAAATGCAAATTTTTTAATATCGTCTTTTTCTTTTTGATAAGTCAGTATTTCACGCTGGCGCACATTGAATAAACGATATATTGAAGTTCGGCTGATTTCTCCCAATGTAATTTTTCCTGCCATTACCAATTCGGTCAGAATTCTTGATGCCGTTCTTTTTGGATTTTCTTGTTTCATTTTAACAATCAGTTCACTTAATTCCATGCTGATACTTCGGCTTTGACCTGAATCTGAACGATTCTTTCTGGCTAAAGCGCTCAAACCATGTTTTCGCCATTTGTAAAACCATTCTTCAATAGTCTTTGGTGCAAATTTCTCCCAGCCTCTTTCAGGGTGTTCATAGAATTTATCCGCAACTTCACGAATACGTTTTTTCAATTCGCCTCTTGGAATAATTTCACTGATGAGTGGTGAAATTATCATGTACTTATAGAGTTCATCACCTTCATACTGTTTCTTTTTCATTTTAATATCCTCCCTTTGAGTTGAGTTCAGTATCCTAAAAACAGGCTTGTTGTCTCAATACAAAAGGTCTTGGGGTGGCTCAAATAGAATTTTTAGCGAAATCTTCCTGGTCTTATTCCGTTTATTTGGTTAACGAAAAATATTCAACGATTTTTGGCTGAAACTCTGCTGATTTTCAGCCGGAAAAAGACATTTTAAAAAAACAGGGCATAGTTCAGCCATTGGATTTATAATGTCCTCAATAATCTTTAAATATTCATGCAGATTTGGAAAAAGGACTTCCACGATAACGATTGAATAATTTTTCATGCATAGCTTCACGTTGTGCATCCACTTGTGTGTGCTGGAAATAGTATTCCATGGCTTCCATAAGCTGGATCAGTTCTTGTGGTCTGGAACTTTTATTTACTGAAGGCTTCATGTTCAATTTATTATCCTGTTGAAGCATTGCTGTCCATATACTGCATTTTTTGCTGATTCCTTTTATCCAGTATTGAACAAGCTGATAAGCAGGACTGCAGGATTTACTGAAAACTTGTGCAAGACTTTTCTCCATACTTAATCCACTCAGGATATAAAGCTTTAAAACAGTGTATATAACTGAAAATGTATATTGCTTGTATGGGAGAAGAAAAGTGGGAAGAATGGAAATATAACGGTTTACTTTCTTGCATTTCCATATCTTGATTGGAATCCTGTACCTGTTGTTACTGGTACAGGCCCAGCGTTTGTAAAATCCCCAACCTATCATACATGTGCTGATTTTTTTGCAGAACGGACAGATTTCAGGCTTGGGAAAATTGTTTTCCTTTCCTTTTTTATAATATTCCTCTACAGTTGTATGAAAGTTATGATAGACTATTTATATTGTTTTGGGGTAGGGAATCCTGGTAACTGCTAGTAACAGTTATCATAAAAGGGGTTCCCTTCCTTTCATTTGGGATTATTTTAAATATACACTATGACTTGGGAAAATAGAAGAACAGGGTATAGATATTTTTTCGCTCTATGACAGAAAATCTCCTGCCTCAATCTGGGGTTTTACTCTGGGATAAACTAGGACGTTACAGTATGGGCTGACCATAGAAGGATATTGATATATTGTTAAAAGCATTTTCGGATAAACTTAATTTAATCTCTAATCTTTAACGATTTTCCTGATCCGCGCCAGGAAGTTTTCCTGTTCCTTCTCAAGATTAGATAAAGCAAGTTTGAAATCATATGCTTTTTCAGAGCATAACTGTGGATTAAAAAACAGCTCAATATCGACATTCAGAGCCTCTGCGATATCATTGAGAGTAGTGACTTTACAGACTCGTTGCCCTCTCTCAATGTTACCCACATGAGTGACGCTTAGATCCGTTTTTTCTGCAAGCTGTTCTATTGTTATTCCTTTTTTCTGACGGAATAAGCGGATATTCTTACCTAAGTTTTCTATAAATTTGCTCTTCATGAGTTGCTCCTAAATAAATATATCCATGTTGTAGCAAATTTTACACAAACTGTTAGGAACATAAAACATTGCTTGACGGGAACAATAATGATATGCTAATGATAACTATATATATCAATTAGTATATGGCTTTATTGGAAAACACTAACGAAAGTGGGGGAGCAAATGAAAGCAAATAATTTATTGGGTATATTCGAATTCTTAATCTCACAAGCGGAAAAATTACCTAACCCACATTGTGAAAGAATCAAGAAAGAGCTTGTTAGTATAAAGGAGTTGCTAATGGATGCAAGAGCGCCTCGTATTTTAATTATTGGCCGTAGGGGAGCTGGGAAATCCTCTTTAATTAATGCCATTTTTTCTGAGAAAGTGGCAGAGGTTGGTTCTGTTGTTTCAGAGACAGGGAAAGCTACATGGCATGTATTTGAGAACAGCAAAGGTGCTGTACACATTTTAGATACGAGGGGAATAGGTGATAGAACAAAACCAGAATCTGCGAACTTCGAAGAAGCGATTGACGATATAAAAGCTGAAATAGCCAACGAATTCCCGGATGTTGTATTATTTCTTGCTCCTGCAAAAGGGATAGATTCGCATATAAATCAGGATTTAAAGAGCGTAGCAACAATAAGAAAATTTATTGAAAATAAGTATCAATATAACATTCCTGTGATTGCAGCCTTGACACAAGTGGATGAGTTAGATCCTAAACAAGTAGGGCCACCATTCGATAATGAGAGAAAACATAATAATATCAAACTTGCTGTGAGCACTCTAGCCGATGCTTGCACAGATTTTAAAATTGAATTAATGAAGATAATACCTGTGTCAGCGTACTCTGATTATATAGATGGTAAAATTACTTATAAATGTCATTGGAATATTGATTTATTGATCGAGTATTTGATAAAAGCACTACCAAACTCAGCACAGCTGCAGATGGCACGTTTGACATCATTGAGAAACATACAAATTAAATCTGCAAGAATTTTGATAGGATCAACAGCAACGATATGCGCAGGTATTGCATCTACGCCAATCCCCCTGGCAGATGTAATCCCTATTACTTCAAGCCAGATTCTTATGATTACTGGGATTGCATATGTTTCAGGAAGAGAGTTATCAAAAAAAAGTGCAATGGAATTTATGGCCGCTTTGGGGCTCAACATTTCTTTAGCATACGCGTTGAAAGAGGGTGCTCGGGCTTTAGTCAAATTTGTTTTTCCTGGTGCCGGTAATGTAGTGTCTGCGAGCATCGCGTTTGCAGGTACTTGGGGAATTGGTGAGGCGGCTATTGCATATTTTATCGAAGAAGTTTCAATAGAAGAGGTTAAAAAAACGTTTACACGGGAAAAAAAGAAGTACTTAAAAGAAAAGCCTGAATAACAAAGCTTCAGAAGATACCTTAACCTTTGAGGGAAATATATTACAATGATCGGATATGTTTTTGGAGCAGTGATTTGTTTTTTTATACTACTTAAGTTGTCTAAGGGGTATGCAGAATCTGATAATAGAACGGCTTCTTATGGAGTCGCTTTTGTTTGTGTCTTTCTTTCGTTATTCTGGCCGGTTGTACTTCCGACGATTATAGGGGCTTTCATATTATTACCAGGTAAAAAATAGTAGAAGAGGCGGATCATATGATTGGTGCAATTGCAGGTGACACAGAACATTAAATACGTATAAACATGTGAAGTGGAGGAATCATGAGTGGAAGCCGAAGATTATTTCTTATATTATTTTTTATAGTGTTTTTAGTTGTTATGGCATATTATTGTTTTTTTCCATGGGTAGACCCGACTTCATATAAAGGTATAAAATGGGGTATATCAAGAGAAATTCTTGAAAAAAAACTCAAGGAAAAATATGGAAATAAAGTGAAACTTGTACTTCAAAATGACTTTTCTTATTTTGAGATAGAATCAAAAGATTTAAACAAACAATATGCTAGAAAAGAACGTTTCTGCTGTACTCCCATGTTTTCATCAGTTAACATTATTGAAAATACAGGATTTGGGATATTGCTGGAAAAAGAAGTAAGTATATCGTTAGCAGAGATAGCTATTAAGAAAAAATTAAGAAACTTACTCGACTCATTTAGTTTCAGTAAAATTCCACCAAATGATGTTAGACAAGAAAAGTTACGTCAAGGAGTTGAAGGAATAACATTTTACGATAAAAAAAGAGAAATATATATCTATATTGTATATACTTGTGTTAAGCCATCAATGGGTTCGGGACTTCCAGCTTTTCTTTTAGAAGTAAATTATATTTCTAAGTTTGATACTGATTCAGTAAAAGAGATTGTGAGAACTTTGTAATAGACTGGTGTTTAAGATAAAAAAGACCCCGCAGGGCCTTAAAGATATACCAGCTCAGTCTCATCAACCATAACCACCCAACCCACCACTTCAGTTGATGTTCCGAACCCTGAGTTGATCCAACAACCTCCAGGAAATATTCCTGGGTGATGCTCTTTATCGAATGTGATCGCTATGCTGTAGATATATTCGCTTGTTTCTTTGCATACCATAGGATAACTTCTGACAGCACTTATTCTATCAAACTCAGGGATTACCAGTTTGTATAGTCCAAGCAGATAATCATGTTGATGACTAGCATTTTCAAAGACTACATCTATCATTTCTTTATTGAGTACTACCTTTCTCATATTACCTCCTGAATACGCTACCTGTAATGTAGACGATTATACAGGTGTAAAGACCTATAAAAAGTGAAAGTTTAATTTCTGGAATTGTAACCACCTCCTTTATTATAATCTGGCTATGCAATCTTAAATGTACTGAACCTGCTGTTCGAGATCTGGACTCTTTAGAAAGATCTCGTTTGTCTTGCAGGAGAAACATATAAGCTGACTTTCAGGATCTATAATTTTCTTCCAGCATCGCCCATGTTTATCAGTATGGAAATTACTTTGTGATACACCCAATTCATGGAAAATGGTGTTGAAAGCAAGTAAAACAATCAACCCATTACTCTTTCTAGCAACCATACAGGACCTCCTTTAATATGTTATGCTACCAAATTCTGTATTCTTTTCTGATCAAATGTTATCAGCTTCCCGCCAACTGCTTGTAATTCTTCCCTTGCTTTTAAACTAAGATCATTTTCATGAGAGCCAACATCTATTTTTTGTCCAACAGGGACGGGTCGACCCGTCCCAAAACCCAAATTCTTACATCATTTGATGTAAGGGTGCGCTAAGTACCGGGCTAGCCCGTCTCT
>Ga0075112_1000863_pt1 | contig 11571 bp, 5 predicted proteins | sample AntAceMetag02UKF_FD_69783 | JGI IMG/M metagenome (GOLD analysis project Ga0075112, IMG submission 69783) | Saline lake microbial communities from Ace Lake, Antarctica - Antarctic Ace Lake Metagenome 02UKF | ecosystem: Environmental > Aquatic > Non-marine Saline and Alkaline > Saline | place... | reverse complement strand
TTGGGACCCTGTCTGGTGGAATTGCCCATGACTTCAACAATATTCTGGCCATTATCCTGGGAAATGCAGAATTGGCCTTTGATGATGTTCCCGAAGGGAATCCTGCAACTGAGAATTTGGAGGAAATTCGTCTTGCTTCCATCAGGGCAAAAGATATGGTCCGGCAATTGCTATCTTTCAGCCGAAAATCCGACCAAAAGAGAGAGCCCTTAAATCTGGTTCCAATCATAAATGAATCCATGAAAATGCTCAGAACCGCTATCCCCTCCAGTGTGGAATTCAGGGTGCATATCCTGGATCATCCATGTAATATCATGGGTGACGTCACTCAAATCAATCAGATCATGATGAACCTGACAACCAATGCGGCCCATGCCATGTCTGATGAAGGCCTTTTAGAAGTGACCCTCCAAAAGGTTGATCTTCTGGAAGGAAATTCATGTTTTGGTGGGACACTTTCCCCCGGCTCTTACGTCTGTCTGAAAGTGAGGGACACGGGTGAAGGAATGGAGCCCACAACAATGGCCCGCATTTTTGAACCCTATTACACCACCAAGGAAGTAGACAAAGGTACAGGGATGGGGCTTTCGGTGGTTCACGGCATCGTCAAGAGATATGATGGTGGTATCCGGGTTGAGAGCGATCCCGGCAAAGGAACGGTCTTTGAGATTTATTTCCCAGCACTGGAAAGGATGGCCGAGGAAGAAAAAAAGCCCGAGGGGGAAATCAAAGGAGGTTCTGAAAGAATCCTCTTTGTGGATGACGAACAGTCTATGGTGAACCTGAACCACCAGCGCTTGGAGCGGTTGGGCTATCAGGTCAAGAGTACCACAAAACCTGTGGAGGCCCTGGAATGGTTCATGGCTGATCCGGATCAGTTCGACGTGATCATCTCTGACATGACCATGCCTCGAATGACCGGCGACAGATTGACCAAGGAAATCCTGACAATCCGACCGGAGATGCTGGTGATCATTTGTACCGGCTACAGCGAAAGGATGTCCGCCGAAAAGGCAGAGAGCCTTGGTGTACGCAAATATCTTGAAAAGCCTATCGGTGTTCAAAATCTTGCTGCTGCACTTCGGGAGGTTTTGGATACTGGTCTGATTGGCGCAGTCCCCTTGAAGGATAGTATGGCTAAGAGCTAAATTCAACTCAAGATTACCGAAACGGTTTGTATGAAAAACCATCCTCTTGTTGGCCAGCAATAGCTATTTAGATAAATCGAGAAAAACGTGTGATATCACTATTCTGATGGGCGCACGGAGGGTTGACATAACTCCAACGTACATCAGATGGCTGAAGGGTGGGAATATGAGCTCATTATCTCAACCGTCCATGGTTCAAGGCATCATCGAAGCGGCGAGAAGAAAGTCCCACATCTTGTGGTCGCCTACCTTACGGACGATTAGCACGTGACTGAATAGTACCTATATTATTGTTGAATTTAGACCCTCTCCAGGAACGTAGAAGAGTACATCTGGTAGTCCTAACCTGACTGGCATCTGTGAAAAGGCGTTCTCTTTTTGATTATTGTCTCTTCTTTGGTCTTCATTTGGCAATACTAAAATCATATCCAGGGGCTGGAAAGGACCAATACTTATAACCTGTGATATCATCATTTGGAAGGGCGGATCGGAAGCTGAGATATGTCATGGGAAGCACATCAAATCCGGGTATTAGAAAACGTGAGATACCTTGACAAAGGTGCAGTATATCGGCAGGCCAAAAACCGTGTGATATTATCAAGTCGCGGGTTGGGTAACCCTGGGAGAGATGCCGTATTTGACGGCTCTGTCATGCTGTAATATTTTCTGTATACCCAAAAAAATCAGCACCATCAAAAAGTACTAATACGCCTTGCGTATCGCTGTAGCTGATCAGCACCCCTGAAACCCCTCTTCATCAAAACCGCCCCGCAAAAATCGAGTCACACATCCGTTCCTCCAGCCTCTCTGCCTTCTCGCGCAGCCTTCGATATGTGTTTAAGTGCAGATTTTTCGGCCTCTCCGGGAACCTGGTAAAAACATTTGTATCGCCGCCAAGACACTCCCGAATCTTCTGAAGCCTTCTCACGATCCGGTGCACTGGTTATTCGTTTCCTGTGGCATAAGTCAGACCATGACAGGTCCGACACTCAAAATTCCCCACCTAAAGAGATTCAAAATGTAGATTCTTGATCTATGGGTCAATTCCCAGAATAGCGACAGAACGTTATATCGTTTCCCAGTGGAATTTTAATTGAGCTGGGAGGAAGAAAGGATGAACGTTTTGAAGCCAGATAAGAAATCTACCATAATTACCCTACTCAAGAATGGTATCAGCCAGCGTGAAATAGGCCGCAAGGCAAATATTGACAGGAAAACGATCAGAAAATATGCAAGAGAGAGTGATCTTTTATGCGACACTCTTTTTGATATCCTGACATCCGGTGTTCGCATCTTTCGGAAACCTGGAGAGTGTAGAAATTTATTCACTTACGCAAGAAAACCAATCGGCACTATCAAGACAGCAATGAAGAGCACTTGCAAGAGAGCGGGTATTTCTTATGGTCGCAAATTTAAGAACGGTTTTACGTTCCACGATCTCAGGCATACGTTTGTCACCAATGCACGAAAAAGTGGAATCAAAGACAGCGTAACCATGGGACTTGTTGGACATAAAACACGGAGCATGTTTGACAGATATAATAAAATTGATACGCTGGACAAACAAAGCGCCGTCAAAATGTTCGATAGCTTTCTCTCAGAGATTGAAAGCTCTAAGCAGGATGTTAAAGAAAGGTCAGAAAAGTGTTGACAAAGTGTTGATTAATGGAAAAAGCGAGGTTTATACTGAGCAGGAAAAAAGCCGTTTATGGACCCAAGTAAATTAAGCTATGTGTTTGATTCAACTACTTTTTTAAGTCTAGTCAGCAAGGATCTTAATACGTCTGAATTCAATGGTTTATGAAGAAAGTCGGTTGCATTCAGATCCAATGCCTTTTTCTCCAAGTCTTTGTCCCCATGCCCCGTTGTGACAATCACCACGGCTTCGGGAACCAATACCTTGATCCGTCTTAAGACTTCAAAACCGTCCATACCGGGCATCTTGATATCCGTAAACACAATGTCCGGCTTTTCTTTTTCAAATATCAGAATGCCTTGTTCGCCGTTTTCGGCGGTCAAAACCTCAAAACCATAGGCCTCGAGATACAACTGAAACATGGCCAGAGTAGGTTTTTCATCATCTATAATAAGAACTTTTTGCATCCATTTCTCCTTACACTTAAAAGATGCAATTAGCGGTTAGCGGTTACATAGCCGCACAAAATAAGTAACTTACGGCGCAATAGGTTAGCATCAAAAAGTGAGAATCCCAACATGGGAAAAAATTATTCAAATGCTTGAGATCTTTAAGCTAACGGCTATGTAAAAGCTAATTGCAGCTTTTAGGTTACATTATTACATAGGCGGCAATAAAACGACAAATGTGGTTCCGATCCCGATGCCACTATGTACACGAATTTCACCCCCATGCTCCACAACAATTTCATACACAATAGCCAGCCCCAGGCCCATCCCTTTTCCCACTTCCTTGGTAGTAAAAAAAGGTTCAAACATCTTGTCCCTGGCATCTCTCGGTATCCCCGCACCGGTATCCGAAACAGCTATGGCGACCCGATCTTTTCTGTAAAATGTACGGACGCCAATTCTTCCTGAGTCCTTCTTACCTTTTGTTTCGCGTTTCTGGATAATGGCGTCGCGTGCGTTGCTCAGGAGGTTGAAAAAAACCTGTTCCAGACGATTATTATGGGCCAGAACCGATAGGGCATCTCTGCCCGGAAGGAATCTGAGATCGATGTCCTGAATCTTCAATTGCTGGCCAAAAATCCTCACAACATTTCCAACGGGGGTGTTAACGGCAACCATTTCCCTGCTGTAATCCGCCTTTCTGGCAAATTCCCGAAGACGGGTAATAATTTCCGACGCCCGGTCCACCTGTCCACTCACCTCCCGGGCCACCTTCGTCAGTTTTTCCGTCGGGATCTCCAGTCCCTTTTCTACCATCAGGCTCAGGAAGTCATTCCCCATTTTAATGGCATTCAACGGCTGATTCAGCTCGTGAGCAATTCCGGCGGACATTTCCCCCAGACTTTTCATTTTGCTGGCCTGAATCAATTGGGCATCCTTTTCCATGATTTTGGTAAGATCGCTGGTGGCCAGAATGATGACTTCACGGCCCTGATAGATACCCGGGCAGGCCCGCACATTCACATAGAAAGGTCGATTTCCTTTCCTGTAGTGACGTGCCCTCAAACTCAGTACGCAAACGCTGGCCATGGCTTTTTCCCCGAAGTTTTCCCCCTCCCGGTCACCATATTCAAAGGCCCCCAGCTCGTCAAAGCATCGACCGATCAGTGCCTCTCGGGTATAGCCATAGTTTTCCGCTGCAGCCGGATTTGCATCCAGAATTTCAAAATCTTTGCGGGCCACTACAAATATAGGGTTGGGACCACTTTCAAAGAGGGAGCGGTATTTCTGCTCGGACTCTTTGAGTCTCGCCCGGGATGCCCTGATGGATGCGGTCATGTGATTAAAAGCATCAGCCAATTGTTCTATTTCATCACCGCGATGGCTTTTATAGACATTGCATTCTTCGCATTTCACTTCATTGCCCGAAGTCGGTTCCATTTCCAGGTTGCCCCGGCTGATTTCATTGGCCCTTCGAATCAACTCCCCCATTGGACGGGTAATGTACCCGGAAAGCCAATGGGCGATGCCGAAAAATATAAGAATAATAATGGACATGAAACCCAGAAACGTTATCCGAAGCCGACCGACAACCTCATCGATATGCCCCTTACTCAACCCCACGTGGACGGCCCCAATCCGTGAAGGCCCTTCTTTCAATGGAAACGCAATATCGTAAGCGAATTTTTTCCCGAAGGAAACCCGTTCTATACCATGAGTCTCTCCTGGATTGATTTGGTTCACCTGAAGGAGGGCTTCGGGGAAACCGTCTGCAAATGTATGGGCCAGGACTTTTCCATCCTGTCCCAAAACGAACATATACGAAATCAAAGATTCCCGGTTTCCCACCCGTGATTCTTCAAAGATCAACCCGGTTAACGCGTCCTTGTTCACATCCAAGACATGGACTTTACTCTTTTCAGCAACACTTTGAGCAATACCCACACCCCGCTGTTCCAATCGCGTGATCAGGCTTGAGACCAGTACCCATCGTGCCACCAGCGCGATGCCCACACTCACGAGTAAAATCACCACCACGGAAGAAAAGAATATTTTATTTTTGTGGCTCAACCGACGTAACGAGACCATCCCAACCTCACAGTAAATGAGTTAACATACCATAATATTCTTCCATCAGAAACCCTTTCATACCAACTATTCTCATTACACCTAAAAGCTGCAATTAGCGGTTACATAGCCACACAATATCAGCTGCATACGATGCAATTGGTAGGCATCAAAAAGTGAAACCCCAAATAAAGGGAAAAGTCATGCAAATGATTGGGATCTTTAAGCTAACGGCTAATAGCTAAAAGCTAATTGCATCTTTTAGGTTACAAACCTCCAGGAAGCTTCAACTGGAATAGTCCATCCGTCTGTGCTACACTATGTGTGAAACAAACCATTGTCAAACTCCCGTTCAACCAAATTGCCGAGGTATATCCCCTATGGCCAGCCATCAAAACCGTACAGAAAGTCCGCGGATTGCCTACCGCACCTGCCCCCTTTGTGAAGCTACTTGTGGACTGGAAATCACCCTGCAGGACGGCCGCGTCACAGAAATCAAGGGCGACAGGGAAGACGTGTTCAGTAAAGGGTATCTTTGTCCGAAGGGCGCGGCCCTGGCCGACCTTCATTACGATCCAGATCGTCTGCGCCACCCGCTGATAAAAAGAAAAGATCGTTGGGTGCAAGTAGGATGGGATGAAGCGTTCGCCGCAGTGGAAACGGGCCTGAACCCTTTGATGGAAAGGTACGGTCGGGACGCAGTCGGCGCATACGTCGGGAACCCCTGCTCCCATACCATGGCCGGCGCCCTGTGCATGAGGCCCCTTTTCAAGGCCTTACGAAGCCGGAATATCTTCAGCGCCAGCACAGTGGACCAAATCCCCAAACACGTCTCCAGTGGCCTGATGTTCGGTCACCCGGGCACGATTCCGGTGCCCGATATCGACCGCACCCATTTTCTGTTGATTCTAGGCGCAGACCCGATGGAATCGAACGGGTCCCTGGCCACGGCCCCCGATTGGCCCGGTCGGTTGCGTGCCCTCAAAGAACGTGGAGGCAGACTGGTGGTAGTGGATCCTCGCACCAGTCGAACGGCAAAACTGGCCCACGAACATCTCCCCATAAAACCGGGGGCAGACCCATTTTTACTCATGGCCATGGCCCATGTTTTGTTTGAAAACGACCAGGCCAAACCGGGGCGGCTCGTCGAACATATTATCGGCGTGGGTGCGGTGCGAGAACTCTGCGCACCGTTTTCCCCTGAGGCTGTGGAAACGCGTATTGGAATTAGTCCTTCCACAGTGCGTCGAATTGCAGCGGAGCTTGCCGCTGCACCATCTGCGGCAGTGTATGGCCGTATGGGTACAAGCACTGTGCAATTCGGGGCACTCACAAACTGGCTCGTCGATGTGATCAACATCCTGACCGGAAACCTGGACCGACCCGGAGGGGCCATGTTCCCCATGCCGGCCCATATACCGCGACGCGGACGTCCCGGTGGGAAAGGCTGGATACTGGGGCGGTGGAAAAGCCGGGTCAAAGGCCTGCATGAGATCATGGGCGAACTTCCTGCCTGTACATTATGCGACGAAATCGAGACCCCAGGAAAAGGGCAGGTCCGGGCCTTGCTCACGGTGGCTTCCAACCCCGCAATCGGGCTACCCAATGCGGCTCGCGTGGACCGGGCCTTGGCGGGCCTGGACTTTATGGTTTCGGTGGACTTCTATCTGAACGCCTCCACACGACATGCTCATGTGATCCTGCCGCCCACCGGTCCCTTATCCACGGCGCAATATGATTTCAATTTTTACAATCTGTCCATACGCAATATAGCCAATTATTCACCCCCTGTTCTACCCAGGCCCGATGACGAGATGGACAAGTGGGAGATACTCTATCGACTGGCCATGATCTTCAGCGGCCAGGGGGCATCTTCCAACGCCGCACAGATGGATGATTTCATCATCAGCATGATGGTAGGCGATCTGGCCGGGAAAGAGGGAACCTCTTTTTTCGGCAGGCAATCGGAAATATTGCAGGCCATGCAGGACCTCCGAGGTCCCGATCGGATGTTGGATTTCATGCTCCGAACCGGAGCCTACGGGGACGGTTTCGGCCTGAATCCCGACGGCTTATCGCTGTCCAGACTGAAAGAACATCCCCATGGTATCGACCTGGGACCCCTTGAACCCCGTATCCCGGAAGTCATCAGGACGGCATCAGGCAAGATCGATCTGGCCCCCAAACCCATGGTCCGGGACGTCAGGCGGCTTTCAGAAAGGTTAAATCACCCGGAAACCAAAGGTCTGCTGCTTGTGGGACGCAGGCATCTTCGCACAAACAATTCATGGCTGGCAAACATTCCATCCCTTGTATCCGGTCCTCCCCGGTGCGTCCTGCATCTGCATCCGGAGGACGCTTCCAGGATCGGACTTGAGGACGGAGACACAGCAGAAGTAAAAAGCCGCGTTGGAAGAGTAACGGTCCCGGTGAAAATTACGCAGGACATCAGGCCGGGCGTAGTCAGCCTTCCCCATGGCTGGGGCCACGACCTGCCGGGTGTAAAGATGGAGGTGGCCAGGGCTCATGGGGGATTGAACAGCAACATACTGAGCGATGACGAGAGCTTTGATCCATTGTCCAATAATGCGGTTTTGAACGGAATTCCCGTGGAAGTGTCACCCCATACTCCCTGATACGCCCTATGGATCAGATAAAAAAGAACCCCATGTACCGCTTTCTGTTGGTGCTCACTATCAGCTCAACGGTAGGCCTTCAAACCTGGATAGTCCTTTTCAACAACTTTGCCGTAGAGAATGTCGGTCTCACAGGCGAAGGCATAGGGATCATTCAATCCGTTCGGGAAATACCGGGGTTTCTTACCTTCCTTGCAATCTTCGTGATGCTGCTCATCAAGGAGCACCGTCTTTCAGCCATTTCCATCGTTTTCCTGGGCCTTGGCCTTGGCTTAACCGGACTGTTTCCTTCGCCCGCGGGATTGATCGTTACCACCACGATTTTCAGCCTCGGTTTTCATTATTATGAAACAACCAACCAGTCTCTTACCCTTCAGTACTTTGATGAAACCAGGTCCCCGTTGGTTTTTGGGAAACTCCGCAGCATAGCCGCAGCATCCAACATCGCCATCGGCATCGCCATTTTTCTTCTCACCGGCCTACTGAATTTCACCCAGATGTACCTTTGCGTCGGCGCCCTTGTTCTTGCTGCCGGCCTTTGGGGGTTCCTCCAGAATCCCACAGACAAAACGATCATTCCACAGAAAAAACGTCTCATTTTCAAGAAGAAATACTGGTTGTTTTATTTCCTTACGTTCATGGCCGGCGCAAGACGTCAGATATTCATGGCCTTCGCTGTTTTTCTCATGGTCAAGAAATTCCAATTTTCCGTTCAGGAAGTCACTATTCTTTTTGTAATAAATAACCTGATCAACTATTTTCTCAGCCCCATCATTGGGAAAAGTATTGTACGGTTTGGAGAGAGAAAAGTACTGTCCCTGGAATATTCCAGCCTCATATTCGTATTTTTGGCATACGCATTCGTGGAAACCAAGATACTCCTTTGCGCCCTCTACATTCTTGACCACATTTTTTTTAATTTTTCCATCGCGATCCGAACCTATTTTCAAAAGGTTGGGGACCCCAAAGATATTGCACCCAGCATGGCCGTCGGCTTCACCATAAACCATATTGCAGCAGTATTCCTTCCAGCCCTCGGGGGCGTGCTGTGGATGGTGGATTATCGTATTCCCTTTGTGGCCGGAGCGTGCATGAGCGTGATTTCCCTCGCAGCGGTTCAAAAAATACGAACATAAATATTCAACAAATACCCGGAGACAAAAGGCGTGGCTCGAAAGAAAAGGAAAAAGAAAAAAGGGAAAACCGGGGTTGACCCTTATGAAGTGATCGAGGGAAACACGCAGGTGACAGCCCTTGAAATTATCCGCTTAATCCACAAAGTCAATCCCACCACAAAGGTGATAGACGTCGATAAAGCTTCTGAACAGTATCGGCTGAAAGCCCGCCTGCAGAGTCTGCTCATAAGACGGTTCAAAGAAAGTCTGCAGGTGGAAATTCCCGATCCGGAAAATTCGCAATTGGTAGGATTGCGGCTCCTGCATTTTAAAGAAAATGCCTGTCATACGCTCATCCATGAACTGGACGACGACGCAGGCTCATGGGTCAAAAAACAGATTGATGAGGCCATTGCCGCAACAGACGGTGTTTCGGAGAATTTTCCGAAAACAAGAAGCGTCAGAGCACCGCTCTCTGAAGATCCAGCCTCCCCAAATGCCGATATGGACGAACCTGAAGATTTACCCGTAGAGGAATGGATCAAGCTTGGAAAAATGGCGATGGCTGCCTACGATTTTGAAGCCTCTGAAAGATATTATTTGAACGCCCTCAAAAAATCTCGGGGCCATATCGAGCCCGCCCTCTGCGTTCTTGAGCTTTTTGTTGAACATCTTGGGGCCTATGAGAAAGCGTTGGATGTTTCCAAACTGTTTTCCTCCGCAACAGGCAAAGATCAAAGGGTGAAGGTACTGCTGGGTTTGTCCTTTGCTCATTGCGGACAGTTTGATCAGGCCTTGAAATCCATTGATCGGATATCAGACCCCCGCACAGTAGACATAACCCTTCTCAGTATAGAACATTTCATAAAGAAGGGGGACGAAAATCGTGCGGCCAGGGGGCTTTCGAGCCTGAAATCTCACGAACGGGGATATATGGAACGAAAGTCCGATATTGCTCGATTGGAACACGAGCTCAGGGCGCTCAGGGCCGGAAAACTCAAACATGTTGAAGAAGAAATGAGTCAGGCCTGGAAGGAAAGGCGTTACGAGGTTGCCCTGGAAGGGGCCGAAAAGATAGTCGCTCTTCTACCCGAAAACAAGGCCGCTCGAAAGGTCATGCACGATTTCAAAAAACAACAGCGCCAAGACGCCATCTCCCGGCTTATACTGGATGCAGATGATGCCCGAGGAAAACATGCATTTGCAAGGGAGGTGGAAATTTTAAAAAATGTCATAGCCCTCGGACCAAATACGGTCAAACTGTCCCCACGTTTGAAATACGCACAAGACATGGCGGAAAAGCAGCAGGAAGAGATGAAAATGGCGGCAGCGCTCAGGCTCTGGAAAGAAGGCCGGGTTTCGGAGTCGCTGTTTCAATTCTTAGATTTTAGTAAAAAGCAACGTGGTCACATTTTACAATCTATCCCGGATCCGCATTTTCGCTGGCTGGAAGAGGCCCTTTCATCCGGTACGGTGAAAAACCCTAAAAAAACGGTAAATGCCATTCTGGCCCTGGGCCGACTGACTGAATGGCTGGAAAAAGGCGAAAATATTGATCAAATCATTCAAGAGCTCTCTTTTCATGGCAAGACACTTCATTCCATTTCCCATGCCCGGACTGTTTTGAAACAGGCGGAATCCATGTTGGAGGCCACAGAGTCCCGGAAAAACAGGGACCTGCTGTCCAAGGCTAAACGCTTTCTCACGGAAGGAAACAGAGATCTTGAAAAAGCCGGTCATTGCCTTTCCAACATCAGGATGAATCGCCTTAACAATAGCGACAGGAGCACTCTCGATGGGTTGAAATCAAAGCTGCAGCGTTTGGAAACGATACAGATACTCCGCCATACATACGAATCCAGTGCGGCAAAGAAAGATCATTTCAGTTGTATGGACATTGCGGGAAAACTTTCCAAACAGGAAGAAGAAGGGCAATTAGGCCGTTGGAGCGAAAAAATACGAGAGCATGCCGAACGCCTGAAAAAAGAGTGGGCACTGACTTCATGTAATATCCGGGAAATGTCCGCATCTTACGGGTATCTGGGCATCCGTTGGATGGAAAACCACCCCAGTTGCTGGGTTCTTCCGGACAACCGCCATCTGGTCCTAACCACATCCCATGACCGGTGGGTGTTTATCAGGACGTTTTGCCTCGAAGACAGGACATTCAGAGAAGGTATTATCCTCCGAACTCCTGAAAAATTGACCTTTCCAAATGTGATTCCTGCCGGAAACACGCTCTGGATAGCCGGCCAGGACGGTCATCTGTTAGGACTTTGCCTGGATCCGCTGGAGATCCGAAGCTGGCATGACTTTGCTACCGCTGTTCGGAAAGATGAAGTGATTGAAGAAACACGTTTTTTCCCCAAAAGTAGGACCTTCTGGCTCGAGAAACGAAAACAGGAAGGGGCGAATGACACTATCCAGGTCATCCACATGGATCAGGAGCGAACCATTCGAAAGATCAAATCTTTTAATTACCCAGTCGTAATCTTTTCAGGAAACAATTTTGAGATCGCT
>Ga0075112_1000860_pt1 | contig 11622 bp, 10 predicted proteins | sample AntAceMetag02UKF_FD_69783 | JGI IMG/M metagenome (GOLD analysis project Ga0075112, IMG submission 69783) | Saline lake microbial communities from Ace Lake, Antarctica - Antarctic Ace Lake Metagenome 02UKF | ecosystem: Environmental > Aquatic > Non-marine Saline and Alkaline > Saline | place... | reverse complement strand
TACAATTTCAACCAGTTACTGTGAAATAGGTCAGCATCAAAAAGTGATGCCTCGAATATAGACAGAGGCAATGCAAATACTTGAGACCTTTAAGCTAACGGCTAATAGCTAACAGCTAATTGCCGCTTTTAAGTAACACGATAATTGAAAGGAAAAAGAATGGACACCCAAATCAGCAGTGAAATTCTCAACAAGGTCCGGCAGGTGGAAATCAAGACCAACCGCCTGGTGGATGAATCCCTTGCCGGGCATTACCACTCCGTCTTCAAGGGACGGGGAATGGATTTTGATGAGGTACGGGAATATGTTCCAGGGGATGAGGTTCGTACCATTGACTGGAATGTTACGGCAAGGACCGGTCGGACGTATGTGAAAAAGTTTACGGAAGAGCGGGAACTGACCATTGTGCTCCTCATCGACGTCAGTGCGTCGGGGGAATTCGGGTCTTCTGTCCAGAGCAAAAGAGAGATGATGGCAGAGCTGGGAAGTGTACTGGCTTTTTCAGCGGTTCGAAACAACGATAAGGTGGGGCTTATTCTTTTTACGGACGAGGTGGAGTTATACATTCCTCCAGGCAAGGGAAAAACCCATATCCTGCGGCTCATTCGCGAAATCCTTTTTTTCCAGCCTGATGGAACAGGTACAAACCTGGAAGTGGCCATGGATTTTGCAAACCGGGTCATTCGCAGGAAGTCTGTTACGTTTCTCATATCCGATTTCTGTCTCCCAGGAGACCCTGAAAGATCCCTGAAAAATCTTCGCCCGAAACTTCGGATTACCGGCCGCCATCACGATCTGGTAGCTGTTTCGGTTAATGATCCTAGAGAGCAAGAACTGCCGGATATCGGTCTCATTACCATAGAGGATTCGGAAACAGGGGAGCAGGTGGAGCTGGATACGGGTAATCCTGAAATCAGGGCTCGTTTTTCGGAACTGTCCGGAGCCTGGCAGAAAAACTTACAGCACACCATTCGATCCTGCGGGGTGGATATGCTTGAACTGAGTACGGATAAATCGTACCTGCCGGATCTGTTGAATTTTTTCAGCGTGCGGGAAAGGAGGAGACATTGATGATCAAACAGGATCTCAAGCGGCATTGCCGCAACAAAAAAAGATCTCGCGCAAAGGCGCCCCAGTACGATCTTCCGGACCTACGGGGCAAGCAAAGGCGCAAAAATTTTCATATTGTTTGTGGCAGGGTTTTTGGAAATAGGGCGCTTGTGCGGGCGATGGTTTTTGCAGGGTTATTTCTTTTGATGAGCGTGGGAGCGGTTTCGGGGCAAGAGAAAGATCCGGCATCCAGCCCATTGATTACGCAATTTTCCGGGGATTCCGGGGCGACGAAACCGCAGGTTATCCAAATGCCTAATGGCCCTGGATTGCAAACTGCCCCAGGGTCACAGACAATTAGAGGACCGATTATGGGAAACCAGGCGCCTCCACAGTCTCAGGCTGCCTGCCCCTTTGATTTGGGCGCGTCCACCAATGGAGACATTCGCGACATTCGAGGGCCCCTTCACATTCCTGATCCTGTGGCCTGGCTCTACTATGGGGTGGCGGGGTGTTTGTTCCTGCTGGCTTTGTTCTGGGTCTGGAAATGGTTCATGGGGAGAAAGAAAGCGCCGGAAAAATTGCCATTTGAACTGGCACTTGAGCAATTAGAACAGGCGAAGGTTTTTATGAAGCCGGAAACCGCTGAAAAGTTTTCCGTGATGGTTTCAAGAGCGGTACGTACTTATATCGAGAGCTGGTTCCACATGGAAGTGACGCGACACACGACAGAAGAATTCATGAGACGTGTGGCCGCAGACCCCTCAGGGAAGATCAAAATATATGGGGACCTCTTGAACGGTTTCTTAGGGTTTTGCGACCTGGCCAAATTCGCACGCTACGCCCTCACGATGAAGCAGATGGAGGAGATGCTCCAGAGTGCCCGACATTTTGTAGATACCACAAGACCTTCTCCGGATGACCAGAAGGCTGATGAAAAGGTGAGCCAGGGAGAATGGTTAGCAGAAAGTGTCGATGTTCGAAAGAAACCCTTTGTGGTGAAGACATGGTGGGGGAAGGGCTTCGGATTCATTTCAAGGAAGACGAGTGTGCCGGCGGGTCTGGATCACCGTGGCTCCGTCGCGGCAGGAGGTAGATAATGTTCCATTTTGATCACCCTGAAGTGTTATGGCTGCTGATGCTGATTCCCTTCCTCGCCTTGCTCAAAGGGAGAAAAGGGAATGCGGCTTCCGTAAAATACTCCACCGCCCAGACGGCCAGAGTCCTTGCAGGATCACGGAAATCCCGAGCGGGAAAATGGCTTGGAACTCTGCGGATGATTGCTCTCGGGTTTCTGGTGGTGGCCCTGGCGCGGCCCCAGATTGTCCATGGGACATCTGAGGTGGAAGCCAGCGGCATTGATATCCTGCTTGCCCTGGACGTGTCAGGATCTATGGAGGCCATGGATTTTACCATTAAAGGAGAACCTGCAAACCGGGTTGATGTAGTGAAACAGGTTGTTTCCAGGTTTATTGATGAGAGACCCAATGACCGTATCGGCCTGGTGGCTTTTGCCGGAAGGCCGTACATGGTCAGTCCCCTGACGCTGGACCATAACTGGCTGCAGCAGAGGTTGGAAACTATTAGAACGGGCATGGTTGAAGACGGCACGGCCATCGGTTCGGCCATGGCCTCCGGAGTGAATAGGCTGAGAGACCAGAAGGCTAAGAGCAAAATCGTTATTCTTTTGACGGACGGTATGAACAATGCGGGAAAAATATCGCCCCTTACTGCTGCCGAGGCTGCCGAGGCATTGGGAATCAAGATTTACACCATCGGAGCTGGTTCACGGGGGGAGGTTCCGGTACCCGTGACCGACCAGTTCGGTAACCGACAGATTGTTCGAGCCAGGGTGGATATAGACGAAGAAACCCTCAGCAAAGTAGCCCACATGACAGGTGCCCAGTATTACCGTGCGACGGATACGGATTCGCTGGAAAAAATTTACGGGGAAATCAACAAACTGGAGACCACCACCAGGAAAATAACGAAGTTCGAGCATCGAAACGAGATGTTCACCTGGGCGGCCATTGCCGTACTCTTCTTCCTGGGGATGGAACTGTTCATAGGACAGACAAGGTTTCGCAGGTTACCGTAAGACTGTGGGCGGAGGACGGTTGACGGAAGGCAGAGGCCAGAAGACAGAGGTCAGAGAACAGAAGTCAGAGGACGGATGACGGAAGGCAGAGGCCAGAAGACAGAGGTCAGAGAACAGAAGTCAGAGGACGGATGACCGAATGCGGAAGACGGAGTTCATTGTTGCAATCTGTGTAATCTGTGTAATCTGCGTAATCTGCGGATGAAAACCTAAACGAAAGGACAAAGAAAATGCAATTCGCACATGCAATATGGTTGGTAGCAGGACTCGGTGCCTGCACGTTTCTCGGCTTTGCCTTTGTACATTTTCACAAAAAAGGACAGATCGCTCTGCAGAAATTTGCGGCCGGGCGTCTGCTCGAACAATTGACTCAAAATGTTTCCAACGGCCGAAGACAGGTCAAGAGGATCCTCCTCCTGGTTGCGGTGGCCGCGCTTTTTGTGGCCCTGGCGCGGCCCCAGGTGGGTTTTGAGTGGAAAGAAGTGAAAAGAAAGGGGATCGATATTCTCATGGCTGTGGATACGTCCAAGAGCATGTTGGCAGCGGACGTGAAGCCGAATCGCCTGGAACGGAGTAAATTAGGGATTATGGATTTTGTGTCCCGGTTAGAGGGAGACCGGGTAGGTCTCATTCCGTTTGCCGGCACGGCTTTTCTCATGTGTCCTCTGACGCTGGACTATGATGCTTTCAGACAGTCCCTGGAAGCCCTGGACACGCAGATTATCCCCCAGGGGGGAACGGACCTTGCCAGTGCTATCCGGGAATCGGAATTTGCATTTTCAAACGATGCCAATCACAAAATTTTGGTTCTTGTGACCGATGGTGAAGACCTGGAAGGGGAGGCGTTATCCGCTGCGAAAGATGCAGCCGAGAAAGGGTTGACCATCTATACGGTAGGTGTTGGTACACCGGCCGGGGAGTTGATTCCTCTGCAGAATATCGGAAAGGGAGTCGCTTTTGCAAAAGATGAGAAGGGGCAGGTAGTGAAATCGCGATTGGACGAGAAAATGCTTCAAGAGATCGCTCTGGTAACAGGGGGGCAGTATGAGCCCCTGGGGCAGCAGGCGGAAGGACTGGAAGCGATCTATCAGCAAAAGCTGAGCCTGGTTCCGAAACAGGAGCTGGCCGAAAGAAAACAGAAAGTCCCTGTGGACCGATTTGAATGGCCCCTGTTAATGGCATTCATCCTTTTGATCCTGGAATTTGGCCTTTCAGACAGGAAAAACCGGAGAAAGAATTCGCCCGTAATCAAAACGGCCCAAAGGCGTATATTCAAGGGAAGGAAAACGGCCCGCGTTGTTGCTTCCATCGCCGTTGTTTTGGCGATCTTTTTAGGGGTGAAAAGCGCAGGAGCTTCTCCCGGGAGCGCTGAGAAGGCGTATCTCGAAGGAGACTATTCCCGGGCCGAAACGGAGTACAAAGCTGAAGCGGAAAAACTGCCTGAAAATCCTCAACTTCAATTCAACCTGGGAACGGCAGCCTATAAGGGCGGCAAATACGACGATGCCCTGAACGCCTTCCAGGCGGCGCTGAATGTGCAGGAGATTTCCCTTCAGAACCAGGGGTATTACAATATGGGGAACACCCTTTACCGCCAGGGGCAGGGAATGGAAAAGTCCAAACCCCAGGATACCATGAAAAAGTGGGAGGCTTCTATTCAAGCCTATGAGGGGGCATTGCAGCTGAACCCGGATGATCAGGATGCGGCGTTCAACCGGGATTTTGTGAAAAAGCGGTTGGAGGAACTCAAAAAACAGCAGAAACAGGATCAAAAACAGAACAAAAAGGATTGCAACAAATGCGATAACAAGAACAAGGATCAAAACAAAGATCAGAACAAAGACAAAAAGAACGAAAACGGTAAAGACCAAAATCAGGCCGGAAAGCAGGATAAAGAAAAGAAGGACAAGGACGGAAAAAAAGATAATCAGCAGGCCAAAAACCAGGATAAGGACAAGAAAAACAAGGACAAGGGCCAGGACAGGGCAAAACCGGGTGTGGATAAGAAAGAGAAAGGAAAAGAAGATCAGAAACAGGCTCGGGCAAATGGAGGGGACAAACCTGAACAAAAAAAGAACTCGCCTCAAAACGGAGAGAATGGGAAAGCATCTGCAAAAAAAGACAAAATCAAGCCCGGGGATACCAATGGGAAAACTCCCGCCCCTGCCAGGGCGGAAAGAAGACGGAGACCGGGACAGATGAGCGAAGAACAGGCTGAAAATCTGCTCGATTCCCTCAAGGGCGAAGATCAGGCTATGCCTGTGATGGCCGATGGCAAGGGCGCCGGTAAGTCAGCCCGGGAAAAGGAAAGGAGGGATTGGTAATGAGAGACCACACGCACACCGCCGTCAGGGCTTTGCGATGGAAACCGATGGGAATAGCTGCAGTCACATTGATCGCGTCCATTTGCGTCCTGTTTCTCTCCTCTCAGGGCGCCCAGGGGAAGGCCGATTCCGGCGGCATTGCCGTTGTCCTGGAACCAAAGCAGGTTGCATTGGGTGAAAGCGCTGTTTTTGCCATTCAGATCTCAGGAGAACAGACGGGGCAACCCGTTGTAACAGGGGTTCCCGGGCTCAGATTTTTCCCAGTGGGTCAGAACAGTGAATACAGGTCTGTGAACGGCCGGGTAACTTCTTTCACATCCTATCTGTTTCAAGTACAGGCTGAACATCCGGGGGAATTTACCATTCCTCCGGTAAAGGTCAGTATCAATGGCCGTGTACGAAAAACCGAACCCATAACGCTAACAGTTTCCAGCGGAGGCAACTTCCAGAGCCGTTCCAGAACCCAGCAGGCTCCTGTCGCATCGCGGCGGGGGGGGGACTCTTCTTCGGCGAACAGTAGACAGGACTCCAGGGGAGACAGCGCACCTGTATTTCTGAGAGTATTGCCCAGGAAAGCTCTTTCGTATGTGGGGGAGCTGGTGCCCATGGAAATCCGAGCCTATTTTCGACAGGGTCTTCAGGCGACCCTGAACACCCTTCCAACCCTGAGCGGGACTGCTTTTGCCTTTCAGGACTTGGAAAAGAAACCAAAACAGACCGAGGAGATCATTGACGGAATACCTTACACCGTTCTGACCTGGTACACCGCAGTGGCTGCAGTAAAGGAAGGGGAACACCAGGTTGCGGCGGAATTGAACGCGACCCTTTTGCTCCCTGAAAGATCTCGGAGAAACCGGTCGCCTTTTGGCCGAAGCCTGTTTGATGATGATTTTTTTAACGGAGTTTTTGCCGGAGCCAGGGAAGAGAACGTTACATTGAAAAATCCCCGGCTGAAGATCCGAATAATGCCTCTGCCAAAACTGGGAAAACCGGACAATTTCAGTGGCGCCGTGGGTCATTTTACCCTGTCGGCTTCTGCAACCCCGAAAAAAAGCATGGTTGGAGATCCCATCACCATCAAGATGAGCATCAAGGGCGCCGGTAATTTCGACCGGGTATCTTCCCCCTCCCTGGATGTTTCCGATGGATGGAAGACCTACACTCCCACAACGTCTTTCAAACCGGAGGACAGCGCCGGATACAGGGGGAGGAAGTCATTTGAGCAGGCAATTATTCCCCTCGATGCATCCATAAAGGAGATCCCTCCGGTGGAATTCAGCTATTTTGACACGAAATCCGAAAAATACGTTACTTTGAAAACGAATCCTGTCAAAGTCGATATTGTACCGGGAATTGCCTATTCGAAGGCTGCGCCCCAATCCCAAGGACCATCCGGATCTAAACCCCTTTTGGACCTTTCTCCTGATTTGCAGAAAGGGCCGGCAGGGATGGCGCCCATTCACTTGGGTATGGGGACGGTGGTAGCGGATTTGAAGCCGCTTGTTAAAAACCCGTGGTTCTTAGGGGCTCAGGGAATTCCGATAGGGGCATTATTCTTTGGCTTGTTTTTTACTCGAAGGCAAAAGAAACACTCAGAAGATACTGGTATTGAAAGGAAAAAGCTGGCCATGCGCAAGGTGGCTCGATCCCTAAAAGAGATGAACAAAGCCATGAATGAAAAGGACGTTTCAGGCTTTTTCAACGCCTGCCGCTGCGCATCACAGGAACGTCTTGGAGAAATATGGTCCATTTCGCCGGAGAGTATCACTTTAGTAGAGATTAAGGAGCGTTTGTCGGGAAAGGCTGAAGGAATTCGACACGTGTTTGAGACGGCTGATGCGGTAGCCTATTCCGGTCAGTCTTTCAATCAGGAAGAACTGAGAAAGTGCAGGGACCTGGTCATCAGTGAACTGGAAAAAATGGGAAAGGGAAAGCACCCGGAAAATACCTTTAGTACTCGAGGGACGATATGAAAAAGCAAATTTTTTTTATCATAGTAGTTTTTGTTTTCGTAGTTTCCGCCATTTCCCATGCAGGTGAGGCAGAAGATCTCTTCTCACAGGGGAATCGAGCCTATGTGGAAGGGAACTACGAGACGGCCCTTTCCTGTTACCGGAAAGTCATGGAAACGGAAGGGATATCAGCGTCGCTCCTTTACAATATGGGCAATGCTTATTATCATATAAAAGATGTGGGAAATGCGGTGCTGTATTATGAACGGGCCCTTTACCTGGACCCCGGCAATGCAGATATTCAGGCGAACTTGCGCATGGCAAGAAAGGATTTTGGGCTGGTTGAAAGGGAACCAGGGAAATGGGAACGATTCTTTCATCTTTTCAATTTGAACGTGTGGACCTGGATGGCAAGTGGCGCCCTTGCAGTTTTCGCTCTGATAATCTTGCTGAGAGGGGTTGCTCCGAGACTCAGGCCGGGTAGATTGTTGAAAGCTGCATCTGCGGTTGCTCTCTTTCTGTTTGTTTTGAGCGCCACCGGTTTGGTGCTGCAATATGAAAAGATCGACTGCGGGATTGTTACCGCCAAGGGTGCCAGCCTCTTGGTGTCTCCTTTTGATGCCTCTTCGAAATCCGGCGCAATAAAGGATGGAGCGGTTGTTCGAATTGCCAAAACATACAAAGATTATCTACTGGTGGAGGAAGCAAACGGAGAATCCGGTTGGATAGCAAGGGAATCTGTTAAATCGGTGGTCTCTGACGGGGATCTTGGTTGAGGCAGTAGGTTGGGGTAAGCATGAACCCCAACATAGGCGATTAACCTGAAAACGTTGGGGTTCGTACCTCACCCCAACCTGCAATAGTCGTGATTTACTCCCGGCTTACTTCATAGCGGGAGATTGGATTTATAATTCCCCGCCTAAAAGCTGCAATTAGCTTTTAGCTATTGGCCGTTAGCTTAAAGGATCCAAACATTTGAATGCTTTCTTGCTATATTGAAGCTTTCATTTTTTGATGCCAAGCTAATGTAACCGTAAATAACCGATATCGTGGAGCTAATAGCTAACGGATAACCGCTAATTGCAGCTTTTAGGTCCCATTAAAAAAAGGAGAGTGATATGCAAGAGAAAAAGAAGGTTTTTGGCCTTTCAAAGGCAAGGATTCTGGTTATTGTGATGCTCATGGTGTTTGGCGCTGCCGGGTTTTCACTACTTTCCGTGCCGGCGATCCAGGCGGCATCGAGCGGAAAAATGCTGGCCCCTGGAAGTTTTACAGAGCTGGCAAAAAAGAACAGTCCAGCCGTCGTCAATATACGGACCGAAAGAAATGGCGGCGGTCCTTCCGAGATGCTTCGAGGGTTTGGCGGAAATCCGAATAACCAGGATGAGCGTTTCAAGGAGTTTTTCGAAAAATTCTTTGGAGGACGTTCCCAGAAAGGATTCAAGCAGAGAAGCCTGGGGTCCGGATTTATTATCGACGAAGATGGTCACATTGTAACCAATAATCACGTTGTAGAAGGAGCTGACAAGATCAAGGTGATTCTGAAGGACGAAAGGGAATTTGATGCGGTGGTAAAAGGCCGTGATCCCAATACCGATCTTGCACTTATTAAAATTAAAGCAGATGGCAAGCTTCCTCATATAGAACTCGGAGATTCAGATGATGCTGAAGTGGGAGAATGGGTCTTGGCAATCGGCAATCCGTTTGGCCTTGAGCATACTGTCACGGCAGGCATTATCAGCGCAAAAGGAAGGGTTATTGGTTCGGGACCCTATGATAATTTTATTCAGACGGATGCCTCCATTAACCCGGGGAACAGCGGAGGTCCTCTCATTAACATGGCCGGTAAGGTGGTGGGAATCAACACAGCGATTATTGCCGGAGGGACTGGGATAGGGTTTGCTATCCCGGTGAATATGGCGAAGAAGGTTATTGATGAGTTGAAATCCAATGGAGAGGTCAGCAGGGGTTGGCTGGGAGTGGGGATACAAGACCTGTCAAAAGAGCTTAAGGAATATTACGGGGTCAAGGATGGAGAAGGGGTCCTCATTACGCAGGTTTTCAAGGGAGATCCGGCGGACAAAGCAGGGATTGAACCTAAGGATATCGTCCTTACGATCAATGGGAAGAAAGTTGACAGCAGCAGAAGCCTGAGCCGAATGATCGCCGATAAAGACGTGGGTGAAAAGGTCAAAATAGAAGTTTTGAGAAACGGCAAGGAAAAAATCTTTACGGTGAAGCTGGCCAAGAGAAAAGATATGCCGGGTAGTCCGGAGGCCTTGGAAAAGGAAAGTCAAGGCGAATTTGGAATCACTGTCTCAGACCTGACGCCGGAAATAGCCTCTAAGCTGAATATTGGAAAGGAAAAGGGCGTTGTGGTTACGGATGTAACTGCGGACAGCAAGGGAGGAAAGGCGGGTATTCAGCGCGGAGACATCATCAAAGAAGTGAATCATGAAGAAGTAGAGAACGAGGATGACTATATGGAAGAGATCGGTGATATCAAGGAAGGGAAACCGGTCAACCTTCTGATTCTGAGGCCAGGTAGGGGGATGATGGTCATCAAACTCACCAAATAAAGTCAAACTTTAATCCGTTGTTTTCAAGGGGCGCTCCACTTTAAAGTGGTACGCCCCTTTGATGACATTTGCTGAAATGGCTTGGCCCAAATAAATGATTGGGTTTTCAAGAAAACGCAGGTCGGTGATGAATTGAACGGGTTAGTACCTTATCACTTGGTTTTCTGTCACAAAAAACAAGAAAATCTTTGCGCCTTGCGCGAGACATTTTGATTGCGGCTTCGCCGCCTTAGGAGTAGAAAGGAGTTCAAATGAAATCAAAGACGAAAGTTGGAATAGTTATCTGCGATCGCTACCGACGATGTGCCGGCGGGAAGTGTTTTCGATCAATGAGGAACAAGGAAGGGGCTTTCAGCATATACGCGGATACCGAACTAGAGTTGGTTGGTTTTACAACGTGCGATGGTTGTCCTGGCGGTAATATTGAATATGCCGGCGAAGAGATGGTGAAAAATGGCGCAGAGGTTATTCATTTAGCTACCGGCCTGGTGGTTGGATATCCCCCCTGTCCTAATATCGACACATTCAAAGCCTTTCTTGAAAAACGCTATGCGGTCAAGGTGGTTGTAGGCACGCACCCTATACCGAAAAAGTATCTTGATATGCATACTAGTCTTGGGACTTGGGACGACTCTGTATGGAAGCCATTTATCGCACCGACAATGAGCGATCAACTGACACGTGCAAGTTACGATTAAACACCGTCACTGAAGGCCCGTTTGATCGTTTTCAATTTCAAAGTCCATCACCCCAATGGAGAACATTCCTCATGATACACCAGCGGGAGGTATCCTGGAGCCTGGGTTTCCCGAGGTTCCAGTATGACTGTTCATGGAACATGAACTGTGACAAAGTCACGCACGGGGCGATAAGTTTCTTCCCCCAAAAGGACCTCTCCTCCAACCGTATTCGATTCGATGCGGGCAGCCCTGTTGATTACAGTGCCCACGATGCCGTATTTCGTCCTTACCTCTGAGCCGATGTTTCCCACAATAACGGAACCGGTGTTGATGCCGATTCCCATTTCAAGGACAGGACAATCTTCGGCGATCATTTCATCATTGAGCTCCTTCAATACGTTCTGCATACTCAGCGCGCAGGCGACGGCCCGTGCCGCATCATCCTCTTTCTTCTCAGGCACGCCGAAGACCGCAAGAATGGCGTCTCCGATAAATTCATCAATCATCCCGTCATACCCGACGATGATGTTGGTCATGCGTTCCAGAAAGCGATTGAGTAACTGCACCACGTCTTCGGCATCCATGGCCTCTGAGATACTGGTAAAGCCTCGAAGGTCGGACATGAGAACGGTTACGGTTTCCCTGCGGCCTCCGATTTTCCGCCCTGCCGGGTCTTCAATGATCTCGTCAACCACTTTCCTGGAAAGATAACGGCCAAAGGTATCCCGAATGAAATCGGCCAGGTGAAGACGCTCTTCCGATACCTTCAGGATGGTGTCAGGGAATTCACAAGAAATAATCTACCCAACTCCGGATTCGATAAGCACATCCCATTTGGGCAGCGTGTTTGAACGCTGAATCCTGTTTTCGTAAGGTTTCATTTCTTTTTTTGTAAGCCGGACTCCCTTCTCATATGACTTTTCCACCAACGTGACAACA
>Ga0075112_1000842_pt1 | contig 11815 bp, 8 predicted proteins | sample AntAceMetag02UKF_FD_69783 | JGI IMG/M metagenome (GOLD analysis project Ga0075112, IMG submission 69783) | Saline lake microbial communities from Ace Lake, Antarctica - Antarctic Ace Lake Metagenome 02UKF | ecosystem: Environmental > Aquatic > Non-marine Saline and Alkaline > Saline | place... | reverse complement strand
ATACAACGTTTTGTGGATTATCTGAAGATTAGCGGATTTACTTGAGAAATCAAGGGCTAAATTTTAGATATCCACGTGTTGTATTCCCTGAAAGGTCGTAGCGATAGCGAAGAAGTTCAAGGAATGTTTTTATTGTATTTTTTTGGTAGGCTTTTATTCTATAGTCTAGTTTATGTATTCATTTTTAAAAATGGAAGGGGGATAGGGTGAATTCCATTTTTGAAAATATATTAAAATTATTTTATAAGATCACTTACTATATTATCTACACTAGATATATTTTTTTTCTGTGCTTCAATTTTTAATTTTTCTTTTAAATATTTCATTTTAATTCACCATTCAACTTCTAGGATATCAGACCATTTACGAACATAAATTTTTACTTTTCCATCATTAAAAGTAAAAGCTAATCCTCTTTCTTTTTCACCATGATTTTTTTGTGAATCTATTTTCCTCTCTATATGTTCATTAAAATTTTTTCCTATTAAATAGAATTCCCAGTATTGATTTTCCCCATTACATAAATTTTGTTTTAGTATTTTTTCCATATATAACTCTATTTGGTCATATTCTTTTTTTCCAAGTTTTATAGAAGCTCTTTTTAATTCAACTATAATATTTTTATGAGTTTTTCTATCAACTGGCTCTGTTTTAGTTAAAAATAAATCTACTTCACCATTTGGTTTAGTTTCTAATTCTGGATTATCTATTTCTAATATTTCTTTTGCATATTTTATAAGAACCTTTTTTAAAGCTCCTTCTGTTGTACTAAATAATCTAAATTGTTCACCAAAAATCCAAAAATTTTTATCTAGTATTTTTTGAATATATTTAACTTCTAAAGTTTCTTTTTCATGTTCAGAAATTAGAATTTTTAACTTATCTAAAACTTCTAATCTATCATCTATTTCTTTAATTGTTTTTACAATATTTGATAAAGAAGATCTATTTAAAATATCAAGTAAGTTATGTTTTTCAGCCTCTGTAAGTTCTTGTAATTGTTCTAGTATTGTTTTAATTAAAACATTATCTTGAGTAGATAATAATCCTGCAAAAGTTGCGCAGATAAATTTTCTTTCTGACTTACTTTTTCCAACAAATAAAGATGGAGTGATTGTATAAATAGTTTTTAATAAATCTTCGTAAGACTTTTCATCATAAATTCCAAATTTTGGTAGATCTGGCATCAGTTTTTCTTCTTTTAAATCCTCTAATAAATCATTAGATTGTATTAGTAAATATGGTTTTCTTAAAAGAATTAGTTCTTCTTTAATTTTTTGAATAATTTTTCTTTTTATTCTCTTTAATTTTTTATCTCCAAAATCTAGTGTAGGTTGACCTAAAGTTTGTTTATCTATATCGCTAGGTTCTTTGAATAAAGTAGATTTAATATAAACTGAATGCCAAAAATTATCTTTTTGTTTATTTAATCATGTATTTTGTTTAAAAACTTCAATATTATTCTCATTAAGAAAATAATATTTTGAATATTCTGAAGGTTTTTCTTTCCATAAAATCATTCTAACTTCAAATTCATCATTTAGTTTTTCTTTTATTTCAGATGAAAAAAATTTTTTACTTATTTTTTTTGTTTTTTTAATGTTTTTATTTATATCTATCTCTTCATTATTTATAAATATCTTATAATTTTTATTTTCAAGTAGGAACCAACCAAATTCTAACAATATTTTTTTATATAGATTTTCAATTGAAGATAAAATACTTGAAAAATCTTGGGTAATTTTTAAAAATTCTAGTTCTGTACCTGACTTATTATATTTAATCTTTTCTTTTTTAATATTAGTATTATGTTGTAATACCAGTTTTTTTCCTTTACTTAAAATTTTTATTTGTTCAGCAATCCAAATAAATGAATATCTTCCTCTTCCATATTTACCTTTAGGTAATGTTTTGAATTTATTTGATACTTTTGTTGAAGACATAAAATTATCAGTAATAGCTTTATCATCAAAATTCCATCCTTTTCAGTTATCAGTAATTTTAATGTTTTTTACATAACCAAAATCATTCTCTGGAAGATCAAAATTTAATTTAACTTGATTTGCTCCAGCATCAAAAGAATTCCATATATATTCAAAGAGGCATTTATATGGTTTATTTTTATAAGAAATTAGTTCTGTTTTTATAGATTGTTCATTAATTTTTAATTCTGATTTTGTCATTTAATAATTTTATATATTATAAATTTAATCTTTTTTTAGCTGCTGTAATATATTTTTTTTCCCTTTCAATTCCAATGAAATTACGATTATATTTTTGAGCAATAAAAGCAGTTGTTCCACTTCCCATAAATGGATCTAAAACTATATCTCATTCATTTGAACTTGCCAAAACAATTCTTTTAAGCATTTCTTCTGGCTTTTGTGTTGGATGAAGTGCTTTATTATCTTCTCATTTCAATCTTTCTTTTCCTTGAACTAAAGGCATTTTCCAAAAGTCTCTCATTTGTTTTAAATTTCAATCTTTTTGCTTTTCAGGATTTATTTCTTTAATTTTCTCATAATTAAAAGTCCAACCACTACCTTTTACAGCCCAAATAACAAATTCTGTAGAATGAGTAAAAACTCTTCTTGTCATATTTGGCATAGCATTACTTTTATACCAAGTAATAATATTATTTATTTTATAATCTAATTGTTTTAAAACAATCATTACTTCTCCAATATTATGATAACTACAAGCAATATAAATTGAACCATTATCTTTTAATGCTTTACGACATCCGCCTATCCACTTTCTTGTGAATTGCATATATTCGGGTGCACTCATCTTATCCCATTGTTCATTTACCATAAACCAATCTCCTCCTGTTTTATTTCATTGCCATTTCAAACCATTTCCAGAAAGATTATACGGAGGATCAGCAAAAATTAGGTCAATTGATTTATTATCAATTTTCTTATTTAAAATTTCTGTACAATCTCCGTTATGGATAATATTTTTTTTCATAATTTACTATAGATAATTAAAAAGTGATATTTTCATGCCAAGAATTAATAGTTTCTGGTATCTTGGATAACCGATTAGTTGAATTTGAAGAACTTTCAGCTGTATTTATAATTTTATCATATAAGTGTCCAATTTCTTCGTGTGTTAATATATTTTCATTATCTTTTATTTCTATAAGGATTCTTAAAAGTTGAATAAAATCATTAATTGTTAGCGGTATAATATATTGTTTTTTTCCTTCATATTCATATTTAACTGCTGTCCAAAAAGTATTTAAAGTATCTCTATGAATTCTTGGAGCAATAAATAAACAATAAGCTTTTTTATCTAGATTTTTATTTTCAAAATCTCTTAAATGTCTCATTACAGGTTGTCATTCATTATACCATTGATCACGACTATTAAGCATTGTTACTTCACAAATTGCATTAAAATTTTTATAATAGCATTCAATATCTGGAGTGTTTGCTGGGGCTGTAAAAGTTGGCTCATTATCATCTCCAACAGGATAATTAGGTTTGATTTTTAAAGCATCATTTAAAGCATTTAATCCCAAAGAAGATAATTTTTCTAATAAAATAGGCCTATCATCAAGATTAAAGATATTTCCTAATTGTTCTATATATTCATATATTTGCTCAATTCCTTGGGACTTATTATGATTTTCTTGGTCTTGCAAATCTCTTCTATATTGTCTTAATTGTAAAATATACTTTTTTAATTCTTCTTTATTTAATTGCTGATAATCTAAATTTTCTTTATGTAATACTTTTAATTCTTTTTCATAATTTTGAATGTCTTCAATAAGTTTTATAATAATTCTTATATATTCTTTTTCTGATTCCCAAGGAAGTTTTGGTTCTGAGATATCTGCAATATAACCTAAATAATCTTCTTTGTTATTAAATTTTATAGATTCTGCATTATCAAAATTTAGTAAATTTTCGATTTCGATTTCTCTTCTAGGTTCTAGATCTATATAGAAACCACCTCCACGAATATATAAAAAACGAGTTAAACGAAAATATCTTATAGCATTATCTCCATAATCTTTCAAGTTATTTAACAGTTTTCCAATACTTTCAGTATCAGATGTATTTAAAAAATCTTGAGCAAAACTTAATCTATAAGCATCAAAAATAGCCTTTTGTTCTTGTCTATCTTTTCCTTTTATTTCTAATCTTAATTTAATTATTTCATCAGCATATTCTTCAATATTTTTAAAGTTTATAAGACTTGGACAAAAAAGAGAAAATTCTTGTTTACTTATTCATTTTGTTTTTTCTCAGATTTTAATAGATTTTATATTTACACTATTTATTAAATGTAAAACTCCAATAAATGGTTTAATATTATAACCATTTTCAAATTTGTAGTCTGAACTATCTGGATTTGGTAATTGCCATTTTATAAAGAATCTAAAATAAATATCTCCAATATCTAAATTTCCATCTAAAAAGGCATTTCATAAATCTGTTATATGAACAGCCCCATAAGATTTTCTTGCAATAGCTAACCCCATTTTTGTTAGAGGTGCAACAGAGGTTCTTCCTCTTAATCATAAACTTTTTTGTAAAGTTTTTGATCTAGTTTTCATATGTTTAAAGATTTCTTCTGCTTCTATAAAACTCATTTTATCTTTGGCTGTTTCGTAATAATTACTTTTTTGCTCATCTAGTCCTATAGGTTTATAAAGCCTATTTTGAATTAAAAGCGTTTGAAATTTTATTTGTCCACTTTCATCAAAATTTTCTCATTCCATTTCTTTTAAAACCCTTAAGAAAGGAAGTATTCTTTCAGGGTTTCTAACTGTTGTAGATAATGACCAAGGGGTTTTCATGATTATTTAGTTACTTTACAATAAAAAATTCTTTCAGTATTTCAATTTCCATCGCTTTTCCCTGTAGTAAATGCTTTATAGTTTTTTTCAAAAATTTCTACTTTTCATTTATTTTTCAAAATTCTAACAATATCATTATCTTTTATTCTTGCATTGGAACGACTGCCTTTAGATTCTCCTGTATTGTTATATGAAAGTAAAATATGTTTGCAATTTGCATTTATAATTAAATCTTCAAATGCTTGTGTAGCATTTTTTAAACAATAAGCACTTTTTATATGTGAACGATTCATTTTTTTTGCAACTCATTCTACTTTTGGCTTTTTCCATTCTGATAAATTTTCAAGTAGATGATATGCATCTGAGTACTGTCTTGAATTATAAGGAGGGTCTATATATAATACATCACAGGATATTTTACGAATTAGGGAATTAGAATCTTCATTATAAACTTCATTATTTAAGTTATTAGAGTAATTAATATTAGGAATAAGAAGTTTTATAGGTTTTATAGAATCAAGTTTTTTTCTAAAAGCATCATAATGCCCAACAGTGTTTGCTACTTTATCTATAGCATAAATTAAAGAGCAAATTAAAATATTTTTTTCTTCATTATTGTCAGCAATATTATTTATTTCTTTACGGATTAGTCCAATTTTTTTAGCATTTTCAATTGAGAAATATGTACCACCAAAGTTATTAGAAAAGTAATTATTTTTAGTTGTTTCTAAATTATTTAAATAATAAAGTTTTTTAATAAGAGTATTTTTTATGTTTTTTTTAGTTCATAAAAATGTTTTTAAACAAACATGGTTTGCATTAAGTAAATCATTAGAAATAATTTTAATTTTCTTATCATTAAAATTTTCTCCTACAACTCCAGTTCCAGAAAAAATATCACAAAACGATTTAATTTTTCAACATTTTTTAGAAATTATATCTTCAATAAATCCAAGCAATTTATATTTATTACCTAAATATCTACGATTTTGTAATTCAAAAAAAACATTTCTATTAGCTTGTATTGGTAGAAGGTATTTTTTATAATTTTTTACAGTTTTTAGCTCATTAATGGATTTTTTTATATTAAAATCACTAAAAAGAGAATCTTGTAAAACAAGTTTCTTCTTCTTCTTTATATCTTGAGTTATTTGTTGAGTATATTGGGACATAACAACTAAAAATTTTTTTTAAATAATAAATTCATTATGGTTGTAATTATACTTTTTTTTAATCATTTTTCTACTTTAAATTACATTAAATTATATTATGTGAAAATTATTGTTTCATTTTCTATTTTAAAATTAAGAAAAAGTCTTTTTAAAAAGGCTAATAAAGAAATTAAAGTAAATTATATATTCTTTCTAGTAGTAATTTCAATACGAGAGACATTATATTTTTAAAGGATAGTTCAAACAACCAAATTTGCATTATAAAAAATGTAACTAAACCGTTGTAAATTTTTGATTCTATCCTGTCCTGAAAGGGAAAAATGTACCGGAAGGAGTATTAAAATTGCGGAAAGAAAAATATAAAATTCAGCAACTCTCTAAACAAGAACTAATTTCTCCAAACAAAAACGTATCCCCCTCCTCTCTAAACAAGAACTCATAACTCAAAAGCCTATCAAAGATAGAAATATCAAAAATATTCTTTGAATTGAATACAACGTGAAGTGGATTATCTGAAGTTTAGCCTTTTTGATAGAGATATCAAGGGCTAAATTTTAGATATCCGCGTGTTGTATTCCCTGTAAGGTCGTAGCGATAGCGGAGAAGTTCAAGGAATATGTTTATTTGTAGTTTTTTTGGTAGGCTTTTATTCTATTATCTAGTTTATGTATTCATTTTTAAAAATGGAAGGGGGATAGGGTGAATTCTATTTTTGAAAATATTATTCATTTATTCTGATTACTTCCCAGTTATCATAGTTAAAATCATTATCTATTCTATCTTTGTGGATTGCAAAACAAAGTAAATGTGTTGGTCTAGAAAATCAAACATAAACCATTTTTGCTGATTGCTTAATTAAATCTTCAGATGTTGAAATACTTTCTATAGTCTCATTTATTTTTATATTTTTAGTTAATTGATCAACAAGCCTTTCAGACTCGTAGTTTCCTCTACCTTTTTTATAAAAACATTCCATATATAAAGTTGCAGTATGAGTTTCTCCCTTTACAGAATGTATTGTATTAATATTTACTTTAATATTATCTTTTTCAAAATATTTTGATTTTTTTTGATTAATATCTATGTCAGAGGTTGCAAGATTCGATGATTCTGTTGAATTTATAAAATTAATTGTTTCTAGTGAAAAAGACATGTCAGGAAATATTTCCTTTAAAAAAGGTTGTATATATATTTTTAAATTATTGTAAATGTCTTCTCCTTTTATGGTAGAAAAAGACCATTTGAAAAGCTTAAGTTTTAAATCTTCATATTTATTCTCATTATTTTCTTTCAGAAAATTCATAAATTTTTTGATTGTATAAATTCTATTGTATTCATCCTTTATATTTTCAATTCTTAGTATTTTTATAAAAATATTTAGAATATTTTTTCTAATTGGAGCTAAAGAGTTATCTTTATTCTCATAATATTTTATATAATCTTTTAAATAGATATAATCGATTTTTGGTTTATGAATATCCTTATTAAAATCAGGATGATATGATTTTATTATATATTTATTAGGATTAATATCTCATGCTTTTATCTTTGAATTTTTTGTAGCATCTGCTTTAGTATAATATTTTTCTTTATTACCCCAACCAATAGCACAAAATGGATATTCATTATCTCTTAATTCATTTTCTTGTATTAATTTTACAAATGCAGGTAATACTTCTTTTGTTTCATTAAAAACTATAATATGTGGTTTTATATTATAACTATTTCTTAATCCTTCTATTTCTTGATAATCTAAACCAAAACACTTTACAACTTGTGCGGTTTCAGGAGTAAGACGATAACTACCTCTTAAACTCATTTTCTTTCTTTTAGATTCATTCCAAATATTATCTAATTTCAATTCACCATTAAATATAGCTTGATTTTTATCTCCAATTCTTTGATAGCAGTGTCTTAAAGTCCGTTTTCAAAAAAATAATTTTTCTAAAATATCATATTGGTGTTTATCCATATCTTGCATTTCATCAATAAAAACAAACATAAACCTTTTTTGTAGAAGTCTTATAATTTGTGGGAATCTTTGGATATAACGATTTGCCAAAAAATATGCATCATCAAAATGTAATATCTTTTCTTTTTGAAGAAGATTTCTTTTAAATTTTAAAAACCAATTATATAATAGTTTCTTTTCTTGCATTGTATAATCTACTTTACTACGAGGCTTTTTAATATCTATATTACCTCCATTTAATGATTCTTTTAAAATAACTTTATTATTATTTATTCCAAATCTAAAATTATAAAATTTATTAGGATTAACATTTTTAATATTTAATATTTTCTTAAAATTATTATTTGATAATCATTGTTTATAGAACCATGGTGTTGATGAAGATATAAATTTTTTAATTTTTTCATTATAGAGTTCATCATCAATTCTATATGGTTTGGTATTAAAAGTGTTTAGATAAAAAGGAATTGCTAAAAATTGATCTACAAAACTTTGTATTGTTCCAACAAAATTTGGATAAGAAAAAAGTTTTGGACAATACTTTCAAATTTTAGTTTTGATTTCATCAACAGCAGTGTTTGTATGAGAGATAACTAGAATTCCTGAACCATCATTAAATGGCATATACCTTTCAAGTATAAGAAGTTTAGCAAGAAGTACTGTAGTTTTACCGCTTCCAGGAACTGCTTGTAAATCAATGGTATCAAGATTTTTTATAAAGTCTTGTCTTTCTCTTTTTTGTTTTCTAGTATTTTCAGAATCTCATTTTCAGAATGAAAAAACTCAGATTCTTCCAAAAAGAATTTTTTCTGCATAAATAATATCATTAGTTGTAATTTTAATTTCCATTAGTTGTATATTTAATAGCCTTAATAAGATATTTTAAATATTCATCCTCTTTATTAATTATAATTTCTTTTTTAATATCTTCTTCTATGGTTTGAGTAAGTTGATAAGCTATTTTTGTTTTTTCCAAACTTTTATTTTTTAATTTCTCTATTAGTTTACTTTCAAACTGGGTATCATCTTCAAATTCAGAGGTGCCTGAATGAACAGTTTTTACTACATTTTTAAAAGATTCTGAAAGTGATGATGATTTAAATAAGGCCCATTCTAATGTCCATGATTCTCCCATAAAAACTTTTACTGATTGATTTTCAATTCTCATTGTTGTTTCATTCTTAATTATTTGTACTTGTTTTTTAATCTCTTCCATTTCTGGATAAATATCATCATCAGTAATAACAGAAACAGGTATTTTCATCTTTGGAGAATGTTGTCTTTGAAAAATTTTTGCATAATGTAAAAATGAAACTCCTGCTACATTTATAATAGAAATACCTTTTTCAGTAAGATTTATTCCAATTTTTTTCGCTAAAGTAGGAATTAAAATCTCTTCTGCCCATCATTCCACCAAGATTACTCCCTTAGCAAAAAATAAATTAGCTTTCGTTACATCTAAGAATTTTTGTAAAAATTTATAATCAGTTTCTTCAATTTTTGTTTGCTCATATCCCATAGGAAAAGTATTACTATTCCCATTCAAATCATTACTACATATAATTAAGTTTTTTAAGTTTACTTTTGAAGCAAGGTTAGGGCTATGAGTTGTAAGAATAAATTGAATGCCTTTTTGTTTTTGTAAAGATTCAATTACTCTCATTTGAGCTTGTGGATGTAAATGAGCTTCAATTTCTTCAATAAGACCAAGTCTAATTCCATCCCATTCTTTTCTTTCTAAATTTAAAAGTTCTGAAGCAATAAAAAGTAGATTATGACTTCCTAGTCCCATTTTTCCATCCTCTAAAGTGAGTTTTAATGTTTCTAAAATATTTTTTAATTTTTGTTCAGTAATATTAAAAGTAGATTCTTTTTCTTCTCCAAAAAATTGTTTTAAAAAATTATCTAAATCTGTTTTAATTTTTTCTCAACCATTACCTGTTTTAAAATAATTTTCAATACCTTCACAAAAATCACTAAAAACATCTTTTACTAATTCATGATTATCATTTTCATCTTTAAATACTTCATGTCCTTGTAAAATCTGGGAGAGTCTTGAATTTCTTTTTGGTACTAATTCTCCCTTAGCATCTCTTAATGGTTTTAGATATGTGGTTTTTAAATATTCTTTTGCTTCAGCTGTTAAGGTATGTCCTTCATTATCTGATCCTGCTTTTATGTCAAAGGGAAGAATTTTATCATTCTTCTTTTGTGCCTCTAGAACTATTTTTAAGTAAACTTTTGCAGTATCTCCTTTACCTTTAATTCAAAGCCACTCTGTAAAGTTTTTAGCTTCTTTAGGTAATAGATTATCGAATCTACATTCAACTCTTAATTTATTTGTATTATTATAAAAATCTCCAGTTTCTAATTTAATCCATTCAACACTATGTGTTTTGAGTATTAATTTAATTGCATCAATAATCGCAGTTTTTCCAGAATCATTTTCTCCAACAAGAACATTTAATCATTTTGTAAAGTCAATTTCTAAATCAGGATTTCTTAATTTATTTTCTTCAAATAGATTATTATCTGAGCCAAATTTTCTAAAATTCCATAATTTTAATTTTGATAAGTACATTTTAAATTTTTAAATTTAAATATATTATATATAACAAGAGTAAAGTATAATAAAAATATATTTTAATCAAGTTCAATAGAGTCGTTTGTATCTGATATATCTCCAGTTTCTTCTTTCTTTATTCTTTCTTCAATTTCTTCTATAGTAGTTTTAAATTCATTTTCACTTTTTATCCATATTATTATTAATATAATTCATAAGATAAAAGTAGTAATACATGAAAATAGAAAAAAACAAAATATTTTAATTGATTTAATTTCTACAGTTAATAGTGTTATTCATAGTGAAATGAAAAAAGATATTAGAGAAATTCAAATATTTAAATATAAAGAGCTAGAAGATCATCTTTTAATTATTCTTAATTCTCCTTTAGTAACTTCGTATATATCTAAAGAATCAAATCTTCATCTTCTTACTGGAATTGATTCTTCTTGATTTTCATTTGTATCCATAATAAATTTATAATGAAATTAAAGATTATCTTTTAGCCATTGATCTCTACACATAACATTTCACCAAGCTGCTTCTGTTCAGGATTTTATTATAAAAATTAAATCATTGGCATCCATTTTGGTTTTTAGATAATCTCTAATGGTAGTAGCTTTTTGTTCGGTAACTATCGCCCATACAGATTCACTTATATGAGCCCAAGTTCTATAACTTTTAATGGCATTATGCAATTCCGAGTAATCTTGAGTACTTCAGTTATTAAGATCATAAACAATGATATAACATTTCATTTTTTAATAATTATATTATAAATAATTCATTTTAATAAGATTTTATATATACAATCAAATTATTTTTATTAATATTAGATGATTATATAAGAGATATAAAATAGTAAAAATATTATACGATTTCTTGTAGTAATTTCAATACGAGAGACATTATATTTTTAAAGGATAGTTCAAACAACCAAATTTGCATTATAGGAAATGTAACTAAACCGTTGTAAATTTTTGATTCTATCCTGTCCTGAAAGGGAAAAATGTACCGGAAGTAGTATTGAAATTGCGGAAAGAAAAATATAAATCTCAACATCTAAACAAGAACTAATTTCTCCAAACAAAAACGTATCCCCCTCCTCTCAAAAGAAAAACGCATAACTCAAAAGCCTATCAAAGATAGTAATATCAAAAATATTCTTTGAATTGAATACAACGTTTTTCAGCTTATCTGACGTTTATTTTACGGAAAAAGAAACGGAAATCAAATAAATGTTAGATAGCTGATTGTTAGATGTTCAGAATTAAAAGCTAAATCGTGACCGTCTGATT
>Ga0075112_1000838_pt1 | contig 11834 bp, 6 predicted proteins | sample AntAceMetag02UKF_FD_69783 | JGI IMG/M metagenome (GOLD analysis project Ga0075112, IMG submission 69783) | Saline lake microbial communities from Ace Lake, Antarctica - Antarctic Ace Lake Metagenome 02UKF | ecosystem: Environmental > Aquatic > Non-marine Saline and Alkaline > Saline | place... | reverse complement strand
GTAAATACCCCGCGGCTTGCCGCGTCGAGTCATCCCGGACATCGATCCGGGATCCAGCAAAGTTTGGTCCTGGATTCCGGCCTTCGCCGGAATGACGACCGATACCCCGTGGCTTGCCACGGGGTGGTTCATTTTTACTCAAAATTATTCTGAAATTCTGGTATCATATCAAAATTGGGACATGAAAACGGAAGCTACGAACAAGGCTGGAGCATGTATTCTTGCATCAGGCATTTTTCAAGGATTGGTCTGGTAACCTTATTGAAATTCGCAAGAAGTGGGCTATTTCAGGCAGAAGAATCATGCTTGTAGCTGTGTAACAAAGTTCAACCAGGATAGAGAGAAATATTGGATGGTGGAAACAAGGACTCTAATATAATACCTAAAAACAGCAATCGGCTTTTAAGCTATTAGCCGTTAGCTTAATGATGTAAATGAGTTATATCAGTTTTTCCTGTACTGCAATTTTCACTTTTTGATGCTGAGCTGTTTCTCCGTAAACGACTTTGTATTATAGAGCTAATAGCTAAAGGCTAAGTGCTAATTGCAGCTTTTAGGTAATAGTCATCCCCCCCCCATTTTACGGGGGGATGAATGAATTATAATGGGGAATCAAGGCTCTATATAGCTTGGAAGAATCGCATCCCAGTTAGCAGAGGCCCCTGATGCTGGTGAAGCATTTGTAATTGAAAAGGCATACACTTTTTTAGGGGGGGGTGGCTGAATTTAATATGGGTTTCAGGAGGATTCATCCGGGGTAATGTTGTTTAGAATCTGGAACAGCGCCACCTTGTTGGTCACGGCCAGTTTTCGATAAATGGATTCAAGATGATGGCGGACCGTAAAGGGCGAAATACACAACTCATGGGCAATTTTCTTGTATGTCATGCCACCTGCAAAAAAATCGGCAACCTGTTCCTCCCGCTTCGTTAATGAAACCGCGGCATCTCTTGAATGGGCCTTGACAAGAATCAAGTCATTAAGATCCATGCGGCTAAATGCGATTTTTTTCACCTTTAACGATTTCGTTTCCATCCCCTCCAGCCAGATCTTAACCGGTTCCGGAAATTCAGGACCGGACCATCCCGGCCATTGACCCTTTAAAAGATCAACAAATTTAGGTTCCGCATGATGAATCCAGGCCTTTCCATCACATATTGCCAGGGAATCGCCGATTCTGTTTCCGGACAAATTCACCAAGTGCTGAATCTGGTTGTGGTGCCAGGCCTCTATCACCAATGGAAAGACGAATTTTTTTGCCCTTCGTTCATCCCGGGAAAATTTTTCTCCCGGATCACGTCGATACAGGCTCATAACCTCCAAAAGCCCCGTATCCGGATTCGGGATGGCCGTGGAAATGGCATTTTCAATTCCGAACAGCTTGGAATGCCGTTGATAGGTTTCAAAACCCTCTCGTTCGAGGCGGGTGTAAAAATCATAGACATCAAAAGTCTCACCGGGGTTTGCAATAAGCCCGGCCAGGAGCCTGTCCTGGTGTTTTACCTGTTCCCACGAGTGCATCATGGTGTCTGGAAGATTGTACAGGTAGGTATTATTGACCTGAAGATCCTTTGTGTGGCCGCTGGCCCAAAGGGCCATGTCAAACCGGATCAGACGGTTGAGACAAGCGATGACCTCCTGTTTGAATTCTCCGACTGGTGCACTGAATCCGGTCTTGATAAGCTCGGTGATAAATAGCTGCATCTCCAAATTTAGCATCTTTACAATGTAAATCACCTAAGAAGAGAATGTAAATCGAAAAATGGGGCATTTGCCCGATTGTAATCAGGGTTGAAACATGATTTATGGGCCTACACCTAATGGATCCGTATTCAGCGTATTGAAGGCATCATGACGCTCACTCAGAACTTCACGAAAAAAAGTAATTTATTCACCTTAAAATAAGGAACTTGAATAATGTCCGGAATCGAGAAAAAGAAACGAACCCGTCAAGCCTACATTTGCCGGCTTGCCATTGCGGCGATGCTGATCACCTGGCTTCTGCCTGCGATTTCCTTCTCCAGCCCTGAGCCTGATCCAACCAAGTCTCTAAATATCGGAGACCCCATCAGCGCAAAAACCCGTTCCTATTATTTCCACGTCCCAATGTTTGATCTGGGCGGACCGATTCCGGTGCGCTTCGGAATGGTTTACCAGTCCCATTCAAACTTTGGTTCCGGTTTTCAACCCGTCATTCCCTACATCATGCGCCCTCGTATTAGTGAGGCCTACGTGTTAAACTGGGGTGAAGGCGAGGGACAGATGAATTTCGACAATACTTCTCCGACGGGTGGTGATAACTGGGAAAATGGAATTTACGCCACCTATCAGTTCGGTTTGCACGAGGAAGCAGGCCCGGGCGGCTGGTTCTATCTCATGGATCCCTCGGATCAGACAGTCTACATCTTTGAGAAGGATTACAATTCGGATGATGACTCGAGCCAGGAGGCGCGCCTGCGCTACCGCCTGGACCGCAACGGCAACCAGGTTTCATACGCCTATAGCTGTTGGGGCTGCTCCCCCACCACCACCACCATCAATGACGGCCTGGGCCGCGAGATTACGCTTTCCGTGGCCAACGGCGGCAATCTCACCACCGTCAGCGACGGCGCCCGCAGCTATAGCCTCGGCTACAATGACAATGATCATCTTACCAGTATCACCGATCCACTCGATAATACCACCGGATACGAATACACCGACGACAATAACAACAATTTGACCCGGCAGGTGCGCCCAAAGGGGAACAGCCCTTACTCCCAGACCTATGATGAAACGATTTACCCCTGGAGCAAAGTCACCAGCCAGACCGATGCTTACAATAATATGACAACCATCCGTGAGGAGAGCATTGACTCGTATCCGTATAGGCAAGTGATCGAGCACCGGCCCGATGACAGTGAGGTGGTTTATAAACACTATATGGCCAATCCTGATTCATGGCAGGACGCTCAAGGCAATACCGCCGATTTTACCGTCAATGATAGTGACCAATTGACCGGGATCACGGACCGCATGGGCGACACCACCTCCATGACCTACCACGCCCCCACCGGATTTCCGGCATCATACACCAACACCGAGGGCGACACCCTGAGCCATAGTTACACGGCCCGGGACCAGACCTTCACCAACCCGGCCAACGCGCACACCGTCACCTTCACCTTTTATGACCGCACCCGCACCGACTACCCGGACGGCACTTACGAGACCTACGGCTACGACGCCAAGGGCAACCCCACAACCTACACCGACCGGAACGGAAAAACCTGGACCACCACTTACAACAGCCAGGGGCTGCCGCTTACCATCACCAACCCGGCCGGCGGCGTGGTCACCCACACCTACAACGCCGACGGGACTCTTGCCGGCAGTACGGATTCCGGCACCGGCGCCACCACCTTCGGCTATGATGCCTACAGGCGCCTTACCAGCATCAACCCGCCCGGAACGGGGCAGATCGACATCACCTACGACCTCATGGACCGGATCACATCGGCGAGTGACGAGAACGGCCACACCGTCCAATATCAGTACGACACCAACGGCAACCTCATCCGGGTCACGGACCCGGCCGGCCATGCCACCCGGTACGGCTATGACCTCATGGACCGGGTCGCCCGGATCACCAGCCGCACCGGCGGCATCAGCACCATGAGCTATAACTACAGAGGTCAGACGACCGGCGCCGTGAACGCCAACGGCATTCAAACCACCTATGCCTACAATGACCGCGACTGGCTGGAAAGCGCTACCCGCAACGGCAAAACCCGCGGTTTCACCCAAGACAAGGAAGGCGTTCCCACGGGCAGCACCTCCCCGGCCGGGCATACCGTTTTGCAGCAGACCGACAAACTCGGTCATCTGACCGCCGTCACCCTGCCCGGCGGTCAGACTTCCCGGTTCACCCGTGACGCCATGACCCGAGTCACCGGCAGCACCGACCCGCTCAACCATCAGACCCGATACGGATACGACGCAGACGGCCTTCTCTCCCGGGTCACCCTGCCCGATAGCGCCTCGGCCGACTATACCCGGGACACGCTGGGGAATCTCATCGGCATCAACGACCTGAACGACAATGACTGGGGGTTTGGTTATACCGTCATGGGCCGCATGGCCTCCGCCGTCGATCCCCTGTCCCGCACAACCCTCTACACCCGGGATGACCGCGGTCGGGTCAGCGTCGTCACCCATCCAGACGGGGTCACCGAAACCAAAACCTATGACGCCGCCGGAAATCTCATCCGGCGCCTTTACAGCGGCGGCACGGACCTCACCTACACCCACGACGCACTGGACAACCTGGCCGCCACCAACGACCTGGCCCTGACCCGGGATGATGATGGGCGTATTACCGGCAGCACCTATAACGGCCACACTTTCGGCGGCTCCTTTGATGCGGGAGGGCGCGTTGTAACCGCTACCTACGGGGGCGCGCTTACGGTTACCTACAGCTACAATGCCGATGACCGGTTGAGCCGGGCCAAAGACAATCTGGGCAATCAAGTGGATTTCACCTATGACGCGGACGGAAATCTCACGGCGCTGACCCGAAGCAACGGCATCAACGCCACTTTCACCCGGGACAGCAACGGCCGGATCACCCGCCTTCAAGACGGCAGCCTGACCGACCTGCAATACGCCTACGATGCCGCCGGCCGGATCACCTCCGTGAGCGGCGCCTGGCCCTTGGACCCGGCGGGGCTTCTGTCCGAATCAAACAATACCTTCACCGTGGATGCCGCCTCACAGATCAACAGCACCGGTTATGCCTACGATGCCCGGGGCCGCGCCGTTCAGATCCCCGACCATACCCTGGCCTGGGACGGCGCCGAGCGTCTCACCGGACTGGATGGCGTCACCTTCGCCTACAACGGCCGAAGCGAGATCGTCTCGCGAACCGAGGGGGGGGCCACCACCCGCTACTACCATAACCATACCCTGGGTCTGAACCCCGTTGTGGCCGAGCAGCAAGGTACAAGTTTTACCCGTTACTATGTCTTTACCCCGTCCGGGCGGCTGCTTTACAGCATCGATCCCCTGAACGGCAACGCCGCGGCCTACTACCATGGCGATCAGATCGGCTCCACCCTCGCGCTGAGTAACGCCGCCGGGACCGTTACCGATCGTTACGCCTACAGTCCCTACGGCAAACTGCTGGGGCATACCGGCAGCAGTGACCAGCCCTATACCTTCGTCGGTACGCTCGGTGTACGCCAAGAGTGGGATCTGTATCAGATGCGGCGGCGTTACTACGATCCGATCACGGCGCGTTTTCTATCCCCTGAGCCCCTGTGGCCGAATGTCGACGACCCGCGTCAGCTCAACCCATACCAGTACGCCTTCAGCAGCCCGCTTATCTTTTCTGATACTACGGGTTTATCCTCTATCGGGGCATGTTTCACCGACGAACAAGCGGATCAGCTCGGTCAGATTCTGGTCACAGGGAAGTTGGCTGAATACGGACTTGAGGCCTCCGAGGCCAACTTTAAAGTGATTTCTGATCAGATGGAACAACTCGAAAAGCAACATTATATGGGTGACGTGTTGAATGCCGCGCTTGCTGCGGCAGCTGTACAAATCAAAATAGACAATGCGCTTTTGAAGCTCTTCGGTGGCGTGGAATTTCACGATGCCTCGAAGACAGCGTCCGCTCTCAATAGGGCAAAGGAGGAAACAAAACGTCTGGCAGGCAAACGAAAACTTGGACCTGTGTCTACGGTCAAAAGCGTTAAAGTTGATACTCATAGAGCTGATGAAGACGATGATTCAGTATTTGGCGGAAAAGGCCCTTTTGGCAATATGCTAACAAATGCTTATGGGGCGAATTTTGAACGTTATAAGCAAAACCTTTATTATTATCAACTTATGACTTCACCTCAGGTTTCCGGTTATATGGATCGTCTCCTTGGGGGTGGAAAATGAACCCCAACAAAACCGAGGATCAACCCGAGAAACGTTGGGGTTCATGCCTCACCCCAACCTACGCAACATAAAAAACCCGATTGAAACCTCAGATAAAATCTCTTGAAAAGGAGTAAAAGGATCATGAAGACAAAACTCACGGCTTTCCTATCCGTGGTCATGCTTTTGTGCCTGTTTGTATCGGCTTCCGTTCTTGCCGGAACCATAAACTACGCCTACGACACCAACGGCCGCCTCACAGGGGCCGATTACGGCAGCAGCAGGACCATTCAATATACCTATGACAGCAACGGCAACCTGCTCAAGAGCGTCGTCGGGACGCCGACACCCGGCCAATACACCCTCACCGTGGCGGCGAGCCCCGCAAACCGCGGCGGCGTCACCGGCAACGGCATCGACTGCCCGGGGGACTGCACCCATGACTATGATGAAAACACGGCCGTACCACTGACCGCAACGCCCACGTCCGGAAACAAATTCCTCCGGTGGGAAGGAAGTCTCACGGGAACCACGAATCCCGGAACCGTCACCATGAGCGCGGATAAACAGGTAGCCGCCTACTTTGGCGCAACGTCCGGCAATACGGATACGGACGGGGTACCTGATGTAACGGAAAGCGGCCCTGGCGGCGATAATCCCGCGTACGACGGAAATAACAATGGCGTACCCGACTACCAGGAAGCAGGCGTCGCGTCGCTGCCGTCCGCGGCGGGTGGAGGGTACGCGACCGTTGCCGTTGCCGGCGGATCGGGTCAGACCTTGAGCGACGTAGCGGCCGGGAATAACCCGTCGCCCGGAGACGCTCCCGAGGGGGTTCAGTTTCCCTACGGGTTTTTCACCTTTTCCATCGACAACCTGGCCAATCCCGGAGACCGCGCCGTCGCCACCCTCTATCTGCCGAAAAACACGGCCATCAACACCTACTATCTGTACGGCCCCACACCGGGCGATCCCACGAACCACTGGTATGAATTCATGGATGACGGCGATACCGGAGCGCAAATCATTCAGGACGCCGCCCAGACGCGGATCGTGCTCCATTTCCGTGACGGGGCCAGAGGCGATAAGGACCTCACGGCCAACGGAAGGATCGATGATCCCGGGGCCCCCGGCATCTTGACGCTGACAGCCGTTTCCGTTCCCACCCTGACGGAATGGGGCATGATTATCCTGGTACTCCTTCTGATTACCGTTTCGCTCAAAACCTTACGAAAAAAAGTAATTTATTCACCTTCAAATAAGGAACTTGAATAATGACCGGAATCCATATCTGCCGGAACAACCTATGAAAGTGATGTGAGTTTTACGACGTTAGCTGCTACTCCTACGGGTCACCACTGCGGCGGTATCAAATGTGACCACAACGACGGCCGCCAGTGGTGGGGATGTAACGAATGATGGTGGGCCATCGGTAACGAGCAAAGGCGTCTGCTGGAGCACTTCAGCCAATCCGACTACCAGTAATAGCAAAACAATAGATAGCACAGGAACTGGCAGTTTTGAAAGCTCAATAACGGGGCTGACCCCAGGCGCCACCTATCATGTTCGGGCATACGTCGAAAATAATTGCATTGCATTAAACCACCAGCTCTGCTGGTGGTCGATGATTGGGTACGGCTATGCAGGAAAGTCCAAAATCAGTAATAGCGATATTCTTGAGGTACAGGATTTGGATGCTTGGCTCGATGATATCCAGAACGATCTGTCTGGCCAGATAAACATTCTATATGATGCTCTTGCTATTCGGGCAGTGACCTGCCTACTGTTGGAAGCGTGACTTCTTCCCCTCAAACCGTATCCGCCGGAAATTCGGCCTTGATTTATGCACAAGATGTGGTTGCCATGGCAGATGTGCTAAGGGTATGGGTAGTTATTATCCCCCCCCGGACTATTCCAATTCTTCCGACAGCCCTGTTACAGACTTACCAACATGCGCGTGACATTTCAACGTCCTTCTTTTTGAATTATTTGGAATTTCCGAATAGTTCCATCCCGCATAAGTTCCTTTTCATAGAAGACGTTTATAATATGCTCGTTGATAGTGGGAACCGTTACCTGAAACAAATCCGCCATCAGTTTTTGAGATCGCCAGACGATTTCATTTTCAAGGCGAACGTCGATTTTGATCCGCTCGTTTTCTGCACTATATGCTGATTGGCAGAGTTGATGGATGATGCCATGTTGTATAAGAAAAAGATGATCACAAATGGACATTGACGATCTGATTGGTGCTATTCGAAATAGTCGCATCCGTATTACCGATCATGCGGATGAGGAAGCTGCCGATCACAATGCAAAAATGTCCCGTATGCGGTGGTGAGCTTAAAAAAAACGTGTTGAAAAATGGCTTCGCGGTGGTGTACTCACCGTTATTATGAAAGTAATTGCAGAAGTTTGTGCGCGTTGTGGTGAACGGCTTTATGCTGAGGACATTGTTATGTCTTTTGAAGAGATTAGAAAAAAATTGAGGAACCAGGAATTTAAACATTTCAAAGTTCTTGGCCAATCTTTCACTGTCGCTGAAAATTGGCCGAATAAGTCTATTCACCCGACTGCGTAACCCGCCGTTCCGATCAAATTGAGAACCTACGAACTTAAGGGTTAGGGTGCTGTTTCACATAAAAAAGAGGCTATTGTGTTCTTTACAGTGGTCATAGAATTTCTTGAAACAGGCGTTATCCTGAAGACCTTTTTCGGTGTTCGGAATGGATGAGAAAAAAATCCTGCTGCCGATCACGATAAGTTTTTTCCTTGCCCTCGTTATCACCACGTTGAAGCGGTTCGGGTTATTCAGAAACTCGGACATCACATGGTCCCTGTCCGATGTAGTGAACCCAAAAATAATCACGTCCCTTTCCGCACCCTGAACACGTTCCACCGTGTCGATAAGGGGAAAGGCATCCCCCTCGTAATTGAGGAGTCCGGAAAGGCGTGCGGATATGGCGTTATTCTGGGCACGGTGAGGAGATATGATGGCTATCTGGTCCGGGTGAATCTTGAAGTGGGTGATCATGCGGCAGGCAATGCGGGCTATGATGTCGTTCTCCGGTTCACATTGCTGATAGTTCTTTTGATGATCCAGTATTCCTAATGTTACCGGCCTTTCAGGGTCTATCAATCGGTCTATAATATCATTCCCCATTTCCCCCTGTACAGCGAGTCGCGATCGGGCGATTTGAGGGGCGGAACCCAAGATCCCATTGTACCAGACGTCGCTGGGAAATTGACAGAGTTCCCGGTTCATTCTGTACGTAATATTCAAACGTACCCGTTGCTCAGGGTTACAGTTTTGAGAGAGATGTTCCAGAATTGATTTTTGAACATCCGCACCTTCTTCGGGGAGTATTTGTTCCGCATCTTCCATGGTATAGTGCCCCAGGACAATCGGGGGCAATTGTTTGATGTCGCCTGAGAAAAGGGCTTTTCCTTTCCCGTAGGCTAACGGCAGGGCAGCCTGGGGAACCAGGATCTGGGATGCTTCATCCAGCACGATCCAGTCAAAATACTGGGGAAAATGTCCGTTGCGGCTGTCAAAAAGACGGTACAGGCCGTATCCGGTAGCGCCCAAGATCAGTTCCCGGACGTTGAAAATGGCTTCCGGGTCATCGCAGGTTTCAACCTGGTAACGGCTGTTGTCGTCCGGGGCGTCTTCAGGGGCGCCCCATTTGATTAATCGCGCGGGAAACGCCTTCCATTGGAGTTGATTCAGCAGGTCAGCTACTTTTCGAAGGACATTGTCGATCGCCTGGTGGGTCAGGGCGCTGACGGCGATGCGCACCGGGTTCCCTGATGCCTGGGCGTGGAGTACCAGGGCAATCAATATCCAGCCTAAAAGATGGGTCTTACCCGTTCCCGGAGGGCCGTCAATGAGTCCCATGGGGAACGTAAAGGGAAGCTCCATAGCTTGTCTCTGCCGGTCATTGAGCCCTGTTGTGTCGCCATTTTCCGAAAGCCACTTACGTATCCAGCGCGAATTTTTCTCTTGTGTGAAACTACCCTGGTTACTGGTTGCTGATTGCTGGTTTCCTCGTTCCCACGCTCCGCGTGGGAATGCATAAAAGGGGTGCCCATCTCTTGCTGAAACCGTCTTAAACGCATGGAGCAGCTTTGGTGTAGTGAAGTCCGTTGCATCTTCTTCGAGCGAGTAGTGGAACCGATGGTTCAATGCGAGGGGACCCTGCCTGGAACCTACGGAAACGGTTTGAGCTGTCTGGTCGTGTCTGCCCAGGACAACGGCAAATCCGTTTTGAAGATCTTGCTCCCCCTGGGGAACCAGTTTTAAAAAATCGCCTTCCCGGAATTTGGATGGGTCGTGGTCATCGACCATGGATAGGTTATAGCGAAATTTTCCTTCATGATCCAGTTCTCTTCCTGTAAAGCGAAGGGGACCCATGGCCCTGAATCGGTCTACCCGCTCTTTGAGCGAATACTCCTGCAGGGAAAAGATTCTTTCCCGTTTGAGTCGTTGTTCTTTTTCCACAAACCGGATATACGGCCGGGATCTATCATTTCCTTCTGTTTCTGTTTCCCACCCGTCTTTTTCCCGAATGCTTGAAAGGTGGGCCATGATCCATTTCCTACCGTTTTCGCAACACAAAAGGGTGTCTGAGAGGTCATTCGCAGGATCGTCCCGGTGGAAAAGAGTGCAAGGCTTCTTTAAGGCAGGTTCCAATCCGAGTACATGGTGCAGGGAAAACAGGGTCAGCTCTCCCGGAACCGGAAGGGCGAAATGGGTTTGAAAAACCTTGCGAAGATCCGTCCAATGGGAGTGGACAATCTCCTTCAGAAGGTTGTATGTTTCCATCGTTGCCATATCCGCAGCCCATCTTAGAAACAGCCGCTTGGCCCCGCTTCCAAATGAAAAAATATGGGGGCCTTTTCCATTGGCCACAGATTGTTTCCAGGTGGTTAGGAAGGTTCTTTCGAAATTGTTCCAGGTGGCCTTTTTTTCCCCTTTACCCGTTTCCGTTTCCCAGGTGTGGGTCTCTTTTACGTTGTCGTTCTGATCCACGGCGAGAAGTCCCGCTGTTTCAGAAAACGGCGATAGGCCCGCCCCGGATAGAAAGATGATTGACGTGGAAATATTGGCTGGAAAAAGACTGGTTTTCGGGTTTTTCAACAAAATTTGGTTGTTGGAGAGGGCGGCTATCCGCGTTTTAAATTTTTTCTCATTGTGGGGGGGCATGGTTTGTGATTGCCCGGGTGTGTCCAGCCATCGTTTTGTGTCTGCAATGGTTTTGAGGCCCGCCTCTTTGAGGAAGTCCAGTTGCCCTGTCGTCAAGTGTGGAACGAACTGGATGTCCATTTGACGCAGAGCTTCCCCATAACAGTGAGCGTACCATTGGCAATGGGTGCAGTGGCTTTTGAGATGGAACTCGGCGTTTTGCGTGTTGATTAAAAGTGCCTTTTCCAAGTTTTGAACCAGCGCTGGAAAAGCCGTCAGATAAGGGGCTAGATCAAATCCATATTCCGTAACCGGCGCCTCCCTACCCTTCCGGGAAGGCAATAGAAGAAACCCTCGTTCTGAAACAGTGACAGGGCCTGTTATTTCTCTTGATTGGATGGTTTTCCTGAGAAGAAATGCGTAGAAAGCCAATTGCCATTTGTGGTGAAATTGAGGAGACGCACTGCCCTTGATTTCCCCCACCTCGAATGTCTTTCTGCCGCTTTCGGACGAGATTCGAATGAGATCAGGGACCCCGATTCCACCCACGTCCCGGAAAAGGGTCTTCGCAGACAGTACCCCCTGGGATAGATAAAGGGAGACCGGATGTCCTTCATCTGCCGGGTTGGATAAGTTTTCCAGCTGGGTGATTGTTTCACTATGGCGGTTTTTCGAAGATCTGTAACTTCCATCAGAATTCCTGTTCCGGATACTGAATACGTGCGCCCCCATCTGCTCCAGG
>Ga0075112_1000835_pt1 | contig 11867 bp, 3 predicted proteins | sample AntAceMetag02UKF_FD_69783 | JGI IMG/M metagenome (GOLD analysis project Ga0075112, IMG submission 69783) | Saline lake microbial communities from Ace Lake, Antarctica - Antarctic Ace Lake Metagenome 02UKF | ecosystem: Environmental > Aquatic > Non-marine Saline and Alkaline > Saline | place... | reverse complement strand
TAATTTACAACAGGATACTTTGTGATATCACCTGGTTGTTGCCATCTGTTATCAAAAGCAGCTTGTGTTGTATTTGTTCCAATAATTGTACGGTCATTAAGTTTCAATGTTTCAATCCAGCTTCTTGTTGCATTGTATATTTTATTTCCGTATGAATACTGAAGGAATATGGATAAATCAAAGTTTTTATAAGACAGTGTATTGGTAGTACCTCCATAGAAATCCGGGAACGGACTACCAGCTATAATACGGTCATCTTCGTCTGGTGGTCCTCCACTTTCATCCTGATCAACAATAACAACAGTTCCATCTTCAGGATTAACATATTCTTCACGTTCATATAAGTAAAAGCTAATTGGCTCACCAACTCTGGCGATACTACTGCCACCTGCACCACTCGCGATAACATCTTTGTCGTTCATCAGTTGAAGAACTTTATTATCATTTTTTGAAATGATAAAATCAGCATTCCAGTTAAAATTATCGCTGGTAATAATGTTAGCATTCACACTAAACTCAATACCCCGGTTCTCCATTTTACCTATATTTTCCCATTTATGGCTCAGCCCCATTGTACTAGGTACTGGAACCAGAAACAATAAATCATTTGTGGTTTTTATATAGTAGTCCATGGTAAAATTTACACGACTTTTAAATAAACTCACATCTGTACCTACGTTAAATTGAGTTGTTTCTTCCCATTTCAGATTCGGGCTGGGTAGGCTTGAGATAATTGCTCCAGTTTCATCTGTATAATTACCACCAATATTTGTGCCTGTTCCAATACTCATTATCCCGCGAGATGCATAATTTGATATCTCCTGATTCCCAGTAATACCATAACTAACACGTAATTTCCAATTAGATAGGAAATTGGCTGATTCGAGGAAAGATTCGTCTGATATTCTCCAACCAACCGAAGCTGATGGAAAAAATCCGTAGCGGTTTCCTTTACCAAATCTTGATGAACCATCATAACGAGCATTCAACAAAAGAAGGTATTTGCCTTTATAGTTATAATCAATTCTTCCAAAGTAAGAATTAATACCATAAGCTTGTTTATCAGATATAGCTACATCAATATCGGTTCCGGCATTTAAAGTTTGAATTTTATCAGAAACAATACCACTTACCAGAATAAAACTACTTTCCCACATAACTTCTTGCAACGTATTACCAACCAAGAATGTAAAATTATGATTATTAATGTCTAGTTTATAAGTAAAATAGTTTTCCAATGTCCATACTCTTTGATTAAAAGTGCGTTGAGAAGCCTGCCCTCTCCAGTCAGTTCCTTCAAATGCATTTGGATTTGGTGGATCAAACCAGTTCTCCAGTTCATTACGGACATCACCCGATGCTTGAATTCTGAAATTAAATCCTGGTAATAAATCTACTTTCGCATAGACAGAAGCAATAATGCGATTTACTTTATTGTTTATATTAACATCTAATGCCTGTCTTACAGGGTTTCCATATTCCATCTGAGCTTCATCATTAGAGTAGGTGCCATCTGCCAGATAGACAGGAGTTGTAGGAGCTTTTACTAATGCTGTAGAGAGAACAGATCCTCCATAGATATGATTGTAATTAGATGCATCAGCATTATCCGGACTACCATCATTTTTAATCCGTCTCTGATCGATAACAGATGCATACAAATTTGTACCCAGAGAAAATTTGTCTCCTATATTTTGGTCGACATTTGCGCGAATGTTAAAGCGACTAAAATCTGAACCAATTATGATACCTTCCTGATTATAGAAACCAGAACTAATCATATACTTAGTTGTTTCTGTTCCACCAATAAAAGAAACGTTAACTTCTTCTTTTTTTCCTATTCTGAAGATTTTATCCTGCCAATTAGTATTAACTGTTGGATTATTTATAAAGCTTTGTGAAAAGTAAGGAGAGTATTCTGGTTCAATTTCGGCCAGCTGAGCCCTGCCCTCATTTACTAAGGTTGCATAATCAGAAGCTCCTAACAAATCGTAACGTTTGGCTAATTGAGACATGCCCATATTAAAATCTACTGTAAGTTCACCTTTTCCTATTTTTCCTCTTTTAGTTTTAATCAGTATTACACCATTCGCGCCACGAGCTCCAAATATTGAAGTGGCGGCAGCATCTTTCAAAATTTCAATGGATTCAATATCGTAAGGATTAATTTGAGACATGCCATTAACCCTGTTTTCACCAATATTACGGTTACTTGTTTGCGTATTTGCTAAAGGAATACCATCGATAACATACAACGGGTCGTTACCTGAACTTATAGAAGTTGCGCCACGAATACGAATGGTAACACCACCACCTGGTTCACCAGTATTATTTGTAACAAAGACACCCGCTGCTTTTCCCTGAATTGACTTATCAATACCAGTAACCTCCATACTTTCGATATCATTAGCAGTTAATGTTGTTATTGCACCGGTTACATCTTTCCTGCTTTGCGAACCATAACCAATTACTACAACTTCATTAAGTCCAATCGCATCTGCAATCATTATAATGTTTATGATTGTTTGGTTCCCTACTAGTACCTCTTGTGTACTCATACCCACAAATGAAAATTGCAATGTGGTGCTATCTGAAATATTTGAAATGGAATAATGTCCATCTATATTTGTAGTTGTTCCATTGATTGTGCCTTTTATTAACACAGTTACTCCTGGCAGAGGTTCACCACTATTATCGGTTACCATACCCGATATTGAGTCTTGCTGTTGCCCATCGGGTGAATATTCAAGTGAAATCCTTGCTATTTGAGAATAATCCTCGTTTGCGAAGGTTTGAAGAATGGAAATGAGCACTATGAATACCGTAATATATATAGCTTTGAATATTTCCATAAAAAATATGTAAATTGCAGTGCATGCGAATATATGATAAATTTGCAATATAAGATTAGAATTGTCAAGATTTTTTAGAAAAATCTTAAGTCATTTATCTAGAATTATTGTTCAATAAATTTCTTATCTTTGAATCAACTTAAAAAGATTTATTTCAACCCATAAATTTTTATGTGTCATGATAACAGCTTTTTTGAAAAACTTAATTACTTTTTGGGGAATTAGTTTATTTTTTCTGATACTATCACTGAATGTTCAGGCACAAGAAGGAGTCAAGCAACGATTTTTTACCTCCCAAAACGGATTAAAGATTTCGTGGGTAAATAGCATTACAAAAAGCCATAATAACACTATTACAATGTTTCACGGGCCTATGTCCGAATTATCAAGATATGATGGTTATAATTTTGATTATACAATCAGCCCATCAGGAATTCTTGGAAGAACATATGAAGACTTCTCCGGAAATTTATGGAGTATTGATGAAGGAAATTTGGATAATGTTTTTTTCAATTCAAACGACAAATGGCAAAATCTGGAATTTGAAGTAGGAGTTCCATTTATACCAATACCAGGCATCGGAAACAAACTCCTTTTTATAAGAGATGGTGATCTCAAAGAGTTTGATAAAGTCAAACTACAGACACAAATCATAAAGCGGGCAGAAGAATCTCAAATTGGGCAGTTTATTGACATTACGACTTTTCAGGATGGAAGTGTTTGGATTACCGGAGAAGATGGAGTTGCAAAGTACTTAGTTCAATGCGACACCTGCAATTTTCAGGAGCAATGGATCGATTTTCAAGTTCCCAAATCGTACGGATTATACCATTTTAGCAAGCCTTTTGAAGGAGAAAATGGAGAATTAACTCTTATATCAAAGTCTTCCAAATCAAAGCATAATGTTGTTGCCGGGTTCGATGGCAAAACGTGGCAAGAACTATATACTTCACAAACAGCTGAAGTTCACTACGGATGGCGTGGACCTGATAACTCTCTTTGGATAATAAAAGGGATTCAATCGCCCTCTCCATTGAATAGCATAATTAGAGATTGGAACCTTTTTCATATTCAGCAGGGTAAGGAAACACCTGTAATAAAAAACAGAATATTAAATCGTGTACTTAATGATGTTGTTGTTGAGCCAAATGGTACTTTCTGGCTGGCTACTGGCTCAGGGCTTGCTCATTTTACTCAAACTTTGTGGAGGAGGATAGGAGCAAGCGCGGACTTAAGTCAGCGTTTTAAGAAAATCCATGAAGATTTAACGGGTCGATTGTGGTTTGCAGCGGAAGATTCCTTTTTTCTTTGGTCGAATGACAAATGGGAATCATATCAATTTAATCCAGTGGTGTTTACAGGAGATATTTGTTCTCTTAAAAATGGGTTGCTGATTGTTGGGATTTCCGAAGCAGGAGGACTTGCATTATTTAATCCGGTTGATAAAAGTTATACTGTTACTTTCCCTTTTGGAAAAGAAAAGGTAAGGTATTACGACCAGGACAAGAATGGGAATTGTTTTATTATTCTTCAGGACTTGAATGGAACATCCAAACTTATTCGATATGATGGAGAGCACATTGAAACATTGGCTGTAGATCTGAAAATTGACGGATTAACTCCGGGAGCATGTGAAGTTACAGATATTATTCAGGCACGAAATGAGGATGTATGGATCGTAACTTTTACTGACGTTATGGTTTTCAAAAAAGGAATTAAAAAGAGTTTTGACTTAAAGAAAGAGCTTGAATGGGGTTTCTCAACCTCTATTCTTGAATTGGAGAATGGAAACATTTGGATTAGCGGAAGCAAAGGAATTATACAATACGATGGGGAAAATTGGTCGCTTGTTCAATCGCCTGAATTTGAAACTGCCAGAAAGATGATTATCTCCAGAGATAGCAGCATCTGGGTTGCATCCGGAACTGGTATTCATAGGTTGATTAATGGAGCATGGGTATCCAATTCAATTGAAGAAGGTCTTCCCAATACTACTCTTTTTGATATTTTTGAAGATAAACAGGGAAAATTTTGGACAGCTACTTTAAACGGAGCTTATTGTTATTATTCTGAAGCTGATACCGATGCACCGGAAACAGTTATACCTTCGGATATGAACTCCCACGAAGCCATACCAAGTGGCGAATTACAATTTGTGTTTGAGGGGCGTGACAAATGGGATAATACGCTGGATGACCAATTACAATATTCCTATCGCTTTGACGAAAATTCATGGTCACCTTTTGAAAATATAACTACAGTAAGGGGAGTTGGTTTATCGGCAGGCGCCCATGTTTTTGAAGTTCGGGCAATGGATCGGAACGGAAACATTGATCGATCCCCTGCAAGTTGGCCATTTACTGTGTTGCTTCCGTGGTATTTAGAAACTTATTTTATTATACTTCTGGTATTTGCTATCTGTATAATAATTTTGTCGATAGGGTTTGCTATCACCAGACATCGCCAGGTTGAAAAGTTAGTTTTAATTCGAACTGCAGAGTTGAAAAAATCAAAAGAAAGAGCAGAAAAAAGCGAACTTGAGTTACAATCAATGAACGAAGAATACGAAACCATTAACGAGGAACTGAATCAAACCAACGAAATTTTATATAAAGCCAAAGAAAAAGCCGAAGAAAGCGACCGTTTAAAATCAGCATTTCTGGCAAATATGAGCCACGAAATACGCACACCAATGAATGGAATACTTGGGTTTGCTGATTTATTGAAAAAGCCTAATCTAAGCGGCGAACAGCAGCAAAAGTATATCGGTATTATCGAAAAAGGCGGAGCTCGAATGCTTAATATCATCAATGATATTATTAGTATTTCGAAAATTGAATCAGGACAGATGGAAGTTAATATTCAGGAAACGAATATTAACGAGCAAATCGAATATATCTATACCTTCTTCAAACCCGAGATAGAAGCAAAAGGTATACAGTTTTCATTCAAAAATTCATTGTCTTCAAAAGAAGCCATCCTAAAAACCGATCGCGACAAAGTATATGCTATACTTACAAATCTTGTAAAAAATGCCATTAAATACAGCGAAAAAGGTTCAATAGAAGTTGGCTATACCAAAAAAGATAATTACCTCGAATTCTACGTAAAAGATACAGGTATTGGCATACCTAATGAAAGACAAGAAGCTATATTTGAGAGATTTATACAAGCAGATATTGAAGATAAGAATGCTTATCAGGGTGCTGGATTAGGTCTGGCTATTTCGAAGGCTTACGTTGAAATGATGAATGGTAGCATATGGGTTGAAAGTGAATTTGGTGAAGGCTCAACATTCTATTTTACAATTCCATATATAGTAAAGGCCAATGAAAAACAAGATGATAAAATAAGCGTAACTGATATTAATGCTGATGACATCGTTAAAAACCTTAAGGTATTGCTAGTGGAAGATGACGAAGTTTCCATGAGTTTTCTTGAAATTATAATGGAAGAAAGCCACACATTATTTATTGCAAGTGATGGAGCTGAAGCTGTTAAAATATGCAAAGATAATCCTGATATTGATTTGATATTGATGGATATTAAGATGCCAATTATGGATGGGTATGAAGCAACCGAAGATATTCGCCTTTTCAATAAAGATGTTGTTATTATTGCCCAAACTGCATATGGGCTAACTGGTGATAGAAAAAAAGCAATTGACTCTGGATGTAATGACTATGTTTCAAAACCTATTGTCAAAAATGTGCTTTTTTCTAAAATTCGTGAATGCTTTACGAATTAAACTAGGGTTTTCAATTTGAAGAAAGGGTTCAGCTTTAATTTAAAGTCATACCCCTAATATTTTAAATTTACACACTTAGTGGTATAGTGTCACAAAAAGAAATCTAAAAAATTAATAAATAGTTTTTATCCTTTGACAATGTCAATTTATGATGATAATTTTTCCATCCCCAAGTAGAACCTCAACACTTTCTTTATCTTCTTCATACTAATCTACCCTTTGAGCATCTCCTTTTGAATAATATGTTTTTATTCTAAGAAAAAAGTAGTATCAGAAAAATAAGTTAACTTTGAATTAATATTCTCTTAAAATTTGACCTTAAAAGTTCAGATTTGTTTTAATACTTACAAAAAATAAAATTATATACAGATGAAAAAGTAAACTTAATTACCTATTATGCTAATGTTAAAACCAAAAAATAATTTATTAATAATTACATTATTATTTTTTGCAAATATCCTTTTTGCGTAAGATACATCAAAAAGTAGCCTTACTATGTGACCTTAAATTTGAGAATATAATAATAGAAAGGTGTATATATTCTTCAGATATTGATGGTTTTGTAGGAGGAACTTGTACATATAAGAAATTATAAGCAATAAAACTCAACAATAAAAGACTATTACAATGAATTATTTAAAATATCCATTTTCACTTCCTAAATCAACTTCCAAAAATGCATGGATAGCATTGGTTATTTTAATTATCGGAATTATCTTAACTGTTGGAGTAACGTGTTTTACCTATTTAGATGAAGAAAAACAAGCAAATCAGGAATTTTCACTGATATGTAATGAAATTACATCAAAAATTGAAACCAGATTAAATGCACATGCACAACTTTTAAGAAGTGGCGCAGCATATTTTGGTGCATCAGATACTATTACACGGCATGATTGGAAAGAATTCATTGAAAAGAGCACAATTGAAAAAAACTTACCTGGAATACAAGGCGTTGGATTTTCATATATTGTACCAAAATCTCAATTACAACAGCATATTCAGCATATAAGAAGTGAAAACAAGCAGGATACAATTATAGGTAAATATAATATCAGACCAATAGGCGAAAGAGAAATATATACTTCAATCATTTATCTCGAACCCTTTGATTTTAGAAATAGAAGAGCCTTTGGCTATGATATGTTTTCTGAACCTGTACGGCGAAAAGCAATGGAGCAGTCTCGCGATTATAACATAGCTTCTCTCACAGGAAAGGTACTTTTGGTTCAGGAAACAGACGAAGATTTACAAGCAGGAACACTGATGTATGTACCCGTTTATAAAAAAAGCGAACCCACAAAAACTATTGAAGAACGTAGAGCGGCAATTTTGGGTTGGGTTTATAGTCCCTATCGAATGGCCGATTTAATGAAAGGTATTTTGGGTCGTTGGGATGTAATTAATAGCAAAAGAATCTATTTGAAAGTATATGATAATGATAGTTTAATAGACAATTCGTTATTATATAGCAGCCAAACAGAAGTAAATTCAGAACAAGCCAAACAGAAGTATAGAAAAGTAATACAGCCAATTGTATTTAATGGAAAAAAATGGACTCTGTATTTTAGCCAATCCTATAGTTTGATTGCTCCGTTTTCTAACAGAACACTCATTGTTTTAATTAGTGGTGTATTAATTAGTTTCTTGCTTTCTTTTCTTTCCTTATCGTTGTTTAATAGTAAGTTTAGGCTACAAATAGCTGAAATACTAAGCTTAGATTTAATAGAAAGCGAAGAAAAATATCATCTTCTCGCAGATAATACGGTAGATTGCATTTGGATTCTAAATCTAAACTTTGAATTTACCTATATCAATCCGGCTATCGAAGATATGATGGGGTTCACGCCCGAAGAGTGGATCGGAACCACTCTCGAAGACCATTGCAACCCTGAGGGCTATCAGCTATGCCTAAAATTATTAGAGGAGGCAATCCCGAAATCTCCACCCAGCTACGGTACCACCTTCGAAATCAATATGTTTAACAAGGATGGCGAACTTGTCCCTCTCGAGATTCGAAGCACATTTATATATGGTAAAGACGATCGGCCGATAGGACTTCAAGGAACGACTCGCGATATCACCGAGCACAAGCTCGCGGAAACAGAACTCGTCAAAGCCAAAGAAAAAGCCGAAGAAAGCGACCGCCTTAAATCTGCTTTCCTTACCAATATGAGCCACGAAATAAGAACCCCCATGAATGGAATTCTTGGTTTTTCCAGCTTATTAAAACAACCTGATCTTAGTAATAAAAAGCAACAAGACTATATCCAAATCATCGAAAAAGGTGGAGCACGAATGCTTAATATCATCGATAATATTGTTAGTATTTCAAAAATAGAATCAGGTCAGATGGAAGTTAATATCGGGGAATCAAATATCAATGAGCAAATCGAATTCCTTTATGCTTTTTTTAAACCCGAAGTTGAAGCAAAAGGTTTGCAGTTTTCATCAGTAGTTTCTTTACCATCTAAAAAAGCCATACTGAAAACCGATGGTCAAAAAGTTTATGCCATACTAGCAAATCTTTTGAAAAATGCAATTAAATACACCAAAAAGGGTTACATAGAATTTGGGTATACTCAAAACAAAAATACACTTGTCTTTTACATAAAAGATTCAGGAATAGGCATTCCATTTAATAGGCAGGAAGCCATCTTTGAGAGGTTTATTCAAGCTGATATTGAAGATAAAATGGCATATCAGGGAGCAGGTCTCGGCTTGTCTATTTCAAAAGCTTATGTGGAAATACTGGGTGGAAAAATTTGGGTGGAATCGAAACATGAAGAAGGAAGTACATTTTATTTTACCATTCCATATGAGCCAATATCTATAAAAGAAGATATCGCGAAAAATGAAATTTTGCATTCCATTGATGTAACTCCAATCGACAAGTATAGTATATTAATTGTTGAAGACGATGAAACTTCGGCAGAATTTATTTCGCTTATTTTAAGAGGATTAGAACACGAAATTGTTATAGCGATAACAGGAGAAGATGCTGTGGAAGTATGTCTCAATAATCCAGACATCGATTTAGTACTTATGGATATTAAATTGTCCAAAATGGATGGCTATGAAGCCACCAGGAAAATACGAAAGTTTAACAAAGACGTTATTATCATTGCACAAACGGCTTATGCTTTAGAAGGCGACAGAGAAAAAGCTATTACTGCCGGCTGCGATGATTATATTGCGAAACCCATCGAAGCAGATGAATTGAAACAGATGATTATAAAACACATGTAGAAACAATATTCTACGCATCAGAGTATCCGATTAATTTCCGAGGCTAAGGTGAAAAATTTAATATATTGTAGTAATTATTTATATTTAGAGCTAATAAAATAAAAAAACTCCATGACTAATAAACCGTCTTACGAAGAATTAGAAAATCAGATTGCTGAACTTCAAAAGCAAAATGAACTTCTACGATTGAATGCTTCCATTAAAAACGATGAAAAAAACAATGTCATTAAGACGACAGGAATAGTCCAAGACATCACTGAGAGTAAGAATATGGAGGAGGCGCTGCTGAAGGAAAAAAACAGAGCACAACACTACTGGGATATAGCGGGGTCTATGTTGCTCGCCATTGATGCTAATGGCAAAGTCAGTCACGTGAATGAGAAGGGTTGTGAGATTCTGGAATACAACGAAAAGGATATAATTGGCAAAGACTGGATTGATAATTTTCTTCCAGAAAGAATGAGAGAGGATGTAAAAGCAATTTTTAATGGAATAATGAGTGGAGAAATCAAGCGTCTTGAGCATGTGGAAGGTTTCGTTATTTTATCTAAAAGCGGTAAGGAGAAATTAATGTCATGGCACAATTCCTTAATAAGGGATGAACATGGCAAAATTATCGGAACCCTGAGTTCAGGAGAAGACATCACCGAACGTAAACAGGCAGAAGAGAAACTTGAAAGTAGAAACAAAGAATACGAAATTCTAAATAGAATATTATTAGATACAAATTTAAAACTTAAAAAAGCCAAAGAAAAAGCAGAAGAGAGCGAAAATAAGTTTTCGAAAGCTTTCCATTTGAGTCCTATTGTAATAGGAATATCATCAATGAAAACTGGCAGATATGTTGATGTTAACGAGAGCTTTTCAAGAGTAGTTGGGTATTCAAGAGAGGATGCAATAGGAAAAACAGCAACTGATTTAGACTTTTGGGTGAATGTAGGCGGAAGAGACAAGATGGTAGCAATGCTAAAAGAAAAAGGCCACATTTCTAATCTTGAACTTCCATTAAAACATAAAAATGGACATCAAATAGATTTGCTTTGGTCTAGCGAAATAATAACTTACAAAGAAGAAAAGCATATTTTGGCAACAGCTATAGATATTACAGAACGAAAACAAGCAGAACTTGCATTAAAAGAAAGTGAAGAAAAACATCGTTTAATATTCGAATCATTTCAGGATATTTATTACCGGGCCAATAATAAGGGAATTATAACTGAACTTTCTCCATCAGTTCTTCAAATCAGTGGTTTTAGACCTGATGAATTAATTGGAAAACCGGTTACTAATGTTTATCAAGATCCTGTTGATCGGATGAATTTATTAGAAGCATTAAAAGTATCGGGCAAAGTAACTGATTATGAATTAAAACTACTAACAAAAGATAAAAAAGTGAAAATCGGTTCACTATGTTCTCATGTAATTGTTGGGCAGGATGGTGAGATAAAGGGTATTGAAGGTGTTATAAGGGACATCACCGAACGCAAGCAGGCCGAAGAAGCCTTGAAAGAAAGTGAAGAACATTTCAAAACACTTTTTAATAATATAAGCGATTCGGTTTTTTATCAGGATTTAAAAACAGGACGAGTTATTACAGTAAACGAATCGGCAAGAAAACTATATGGTTATTCTGAAAGGGAATTTTTAGGTATAGAGATAAGTCAACTTGAAGCCATAGACGATGAATAAACAATAAAAAATAGAATTAAAACATTAGTTGAAGAAGGGGTGATTATTTTTGAAACAGTCCATAAAACGAAAAAAGGTGATTTACTTCCAATAGAAGCAAAAACAAACATAATTAATGATAAAACTTTTATTTCGGTTACAAGAGATATTACTGCAAGAAAAAACGCAGAACAAACATTAAAAGAGAGTGAAGCAAAATTAAAAATTTTGCATGAACAACTAAATGCAACATTAAATGCATTACCAGATTTGCTATTCGAAATTGATAAAGAAACCATAATTTATGATTACAGAGCCTCCAATTCAGATTTGTTATTTCTTCCTCCATC
>Ga0075112_1000826_pt1 | contig 11991 bp, 6 predicted proteins | sample AntAceMetag02UKF_FD_69783 | JGI IMG/M metagenome (GOLD analysis project Ga0075112, IMG submission 69783) | Saline lake microbial communities from Ace Lake, Antarctica - Antarctic Ace Lake Metagenome 02UKF | ecosystem: Environmental > Aquatic > Non-marine Saline and Alkaline > Saline | place... | reverse complement strand
GATCCTTGATGACCCTGAAATCCACCAGCAGTCCATCATCTCCCAGGCGGTCACCCGCCACCGCCACTTCCACCTTCCAGTTATGACCATGCAAATTTTCACATCCCCCCTTAAGGGCTCGCAGTTGGTGGGCAGCCGCAAAATGGGAGGTTATTTTCAATTCATACATCCGTAGTTTCCTTAAGCATCCTTTTCTTTGACAGTTTCATCCGTTTCAGCCTCACCGTTTGGTTCTTCGGTAACAGCTTCTTCCGCTTCCGCTTCGGGAGTCTCCCCTTCGCCCGGAGTTTTGCCGCATTCGGTACACCTGCCGTCAACAATAATGCCGGTGCAGATCCCGTCGGAACATAGTTCCCGATCATCGAAATCGATATCCTCATCATCATCATCGGGAAAGCTTTCATCCCGGGAAACCGGCGGTGCCGATTCCTTCAGGGGTATCCCACATGCCATGCAATAATTGGCATCGTCATCATAAACGCTTTCTCCGCAACCGGGGCATGGAGACCCCGGAATTTCTTTCTCACAATGTGGGCATTTCATAGCAAACCATCTCCTTTCCAGAGTTTCACTTCATGTTTCAAGTTCCGGATTATAGGGAAAGGTATCCCTGCTGTCAAACACTACACGCGCTCCGGATCAATATGGTGAAACAATACTTGAAAAAACCTTCACGGCCCTGTATCAAGGGGATATAAAAGGTACGGGATCACCGAGTTGTCAGAAGTGGTCTTTCCTTTTTTTGAAAAAGATGGAGGATTTCCCTGAATGGTTGAAAACCCAACCCGAAAGGCGCTGGAAGAGAGAGTAAAATCGCTCGAGACTGCGCTGGCTAAACAACAGAAAGAGGCCAAACAGGCCTTGCGTGAATCCAAGAAAGGCATGCGGTCTCTGCTCGATTTTGTGCCCTATCCCGTCATCGTCTGCAACCTGGACGGCAGCGTCTATTACGTCACACAGGCTTTCACCGAAACCTTTGGATGGACACTTGACGAACTGGAAGGAAAAACCATTCCCTACACCCCCAAGGGGATGGAAGCGGAAACCCACCGGATTTTGAAAGAGCTGCTGGAAAAAAAGCTGGTACTGCGCCACGTCACCAAACGGCTCACGAAAGACGGTCGCCTTCTGGATGTGGTCATGCGGGGTGTGATCTATTCCAAGGATCCGGATGAACCCGGAGGAGAACTGATACTCCTTCGGGATATCACCCACGAGAAGAGAATCGCCCGGAACAACCAGGCCATGCTGAGAATCAGCATTGCACTTCATGAATATCCGAATCTCGAAGACCTTCTGGACTACATCAGCAGGGAAATCAAAGAACTTCTCGGAACAGAGGGCGCCCTGGTGATCCTGGCCGACGAGGAAAGGGGGGAACTTTTCTACAAGGCCGCCGCCTATGACGACAGCACCACCCAGAGACGCGTCAAGGAGATCCGGTTCCCCGCAGATAAGAGCGTTGCGGGGAAAGTCATCCGCACGGGAGAAGCCATTATCGTTCCCGATACGTCCAGGGAACCCAGCTTTTTCCCGGGGGTAGATGAAATTTTGGGATATCATACCCGAAACCTGATGGAAGTCCCTTTGAGAAGCGGAGACCGCATCATTGGTGCCCTGTGCGTGCGCAACAAAAAGGAAGGCGTTTTTGAGGAATCGGACATGGAGCTCCTCAATATGGTCGCAGGGACAGTCGCACTCTCCATAGAAAATGGTCGATTTTCAGAGGAGATCATTAACGCCTACAAAACCAATGAAGCACTCCTTCGCATCAGCACGGCCCTCCCGGAATACATCGATCTGGGGGAACTTTTGGATTTCGTGAGTAATGAGGTAAAGCGCCTTATGGATTCAGAAGGGGCACTGGTGACCCTTCTGGATGAAGAAAACAGGGAACTCTTCTTCATCGGCGCTGCTTACGATGATATAGCCACCCAGAAAAGGGTTAAGGAAATCCGTTTTCCCATCGACAAACTCATAGCGGGACAGGTCATCAAAACGGGCAAACCCATGATCATCCATGATACCCAAAAAGATCCCTCCATCCACCAGGAGCGGGACATAATCCTGGGCTACCAGACCCGTAACCTACTCCTGGTCCCCTTGAAAAGCAGGGATCGGGTCATCGGTTGTCTCTGCGCCATCAACAAGAAAAAAGGGAGGTTTGACCAGGGGGATATGGAACTCCTGAGCCTGGTGGCGGGAACCGTTGAACTCTCCATTGAAAATGCCCGGTTCTCAGAGGAGCTAAAAAAAGCCTATCGGGAAGTATCGAGTTTGAACCGGGCAAAGGACAAAGTGATCAACCACCTGTCCCACGAACTGAAAACCCCCGTTTCCGTGCTTTCCGGATCTTTGAGCATCATTGCCAGGAATCTGGCCCTTCTCCCCGACAAAAACTGGGAAAACACCCTTTCGCGGGGTGAAAGAAACCTGGACCGGATCATAGAAATTCAAAACCAGGTGGAAGACATCATGCGAGAGCGTCATTTTGAATCCCACCATGTGCTGAGCCAGATGGTCGATTTGTGTGCCGACGAACTGGAAACCCTTGTGGCAGAACAGGTGGGCGAAGGCGACATTGTTGAAACCATTCGAAAACGCATCGATGACATCTTCGGGCCAAAGGAGATGACGTCACAGCTTCTGGCGCTGGACCAGGTTGTACAAGAACGTCTGAAAGTTCTCAAGCCTCTGTTTTTCCATCGCAATATTCAGATTATGGAAAATCTTAAGCCCACGCGCCCCATTTCAATCCCCATGGAACCGTTGCAGAAAGTGATTGACGGGCTGGTCAAAAATGCCGTGGAAAATACGCCGGATGAAGGAAAAATAGAAATCACCGTCGTCCAAAAAAACGGCATGGTAGAATCGATGGTGCGGGATTACGGGGTGGGCATCATCGAAGATGCTCAGATAAGAATCTTTGAAGGCTTTTTCGCGACCCAGGACACCCTGGCCTACTCTTCCAAAAGGGCTTTTGACTTCAATGCCGGTGGAAAAGGCGCCGACCTGCTGCGTATGAAAATCTTCGCCGAACGATACGGCTTCAAGATCAGGATGACATCCACCCGCTGTCCCTTTATCCCTGAAGAAACCGATCTATGCCCGGGCACCATCAGCGAGTGCAGCCACTGCAGCCGGCCGGAGGACTGCTTTGTTTCGGGGGGAACCACCTTTACACTCCAGTTTAGGTCAGCGGACGTTGAGAAGAGTTAGGGAAACTTCCTACAGGTCCTGAAGGGTCTGAACGGCGTGGTCAAGCTCGACGTCCTCGCCATTCGAATAGTCTACCATGTTTTCCAAAGTCTTCGGAACGGCTATGTCGGGGCGCACACCCCCTACTCCGTTGCGGCTATCGAGCTGAACCGTTTCGTTTGAATTGAGCGACTGTCCATAGGGAAAGCTCAACTTATAGCCCCCCGGCATGGCAGCGTCCCCACCCGTCATCCCAAACGAACCGTTGGTTCCCCAGAAACCCAAAACCTGCCCCTGGGGGAGATTTTGGATCGCCATCGCAACGCCCTCCCCCGAACTTATCGTGAGGGGATTGACGATCACAATCACCGGTCCTTCGTAGTACGGCGTCTGCGGAGGAATATCCAGGGCTACATTCCTGCCTATGATCTCGTTTTCGTCATCGAGGAGAATGTTCTCGAACGTACCAGTGATATTGTTGTACCAGTTCTGGTATTCGTAGAAAACAGGCGCTTGATAGAAGAAGCCCGAGAGACCGGCCGCCAGGAAGTCGGATCCTCCCATGTTTGCGCGAAGATCGACAATGATTCCCGGCACGTCATGATCCGTGAAGAACTGTATCGCCTCCTTAAACTTATCGTAGATGGGCGTTAAGGGATCACGACCCTCCAGATACGCCGCAATATCCATGAGTGCTCCGAGAAAGAGATATCCGTATCCGGATGGCAACTGACTGTATTGGACCAGTACGTTAGCATCCCATTCCTTAATATCCTTTTTCTTTATTTCAGGATTCACCCATAGGGTGCTTTTCTTAAGGATTTCGTTTTCATCGTCCGTCGCCGTCAACGTTACAGTCTGATCACCTCCACCGACATCTTTCCTGAATGTCACCGTCGACTGCGAGCCCTCCGGTCTGATCACGAGCTTCTGATATTGCATGAGCAACCTGTGCTCATCGGTAGCCGGCGGACTGGACGATTTTGCCCATAATATCGATTGGGCCGCCAGGGCCTCCGCTATGGGGCGGTCGTCCCAGGCAACTATCTCGTCGCCCACCTCTATTCCGGCTTCTGCCGCAGGGCCACCGTCGCTCACGACATATGCAACAACCCTCCCATCATCGAGTCCCGTGATAGCCACACCGAAGCTGCATCGATTTTGCGCGATAAGCAGATCGCCGATCTCCCCACCCGACATCGATACATGGCCGTCCGGCAGGAAGAAGATGTATTCCCTAAGTGCTGTGGCGAATGCAATCTCGTCACCGTCAGCCTCTGCCTGGACGATTTTTGGTCTCGTCACGGCCTTCATGGCTTCCCAATCTATCCCCTTCCACTCGGTAAACGCGTACGCTGCCGAAAACTGAGCATGTAAAGCGTCGAAGGCTTCAGTCCAGGTCATTTGGGTATAATCGCCTGCCGGCTGTAGCTGGAACGGCTCGCTCGAATTGCTCGAACTGTCCGAACTGCTCGAACATGCACCGGACAGGAGAAGACACAGGGAAAGGATGGCAATCTTGATGAAAAAATGGAATCTGAATAGTTTGAATAGGTTCATCGCTCTGTAGCCTCCGCACTTCGAATTTTATCCGGTATTGCCTTTAAGGTTTTTGTAGTCGTCATTTGCCGGCGGATCGAGGATCTCGACCCTGCCGCCGATGACGCGAATGATCGGAAATTGCTTTTTTAGTGAATAACTAGAGAGAAAATCCTTGTGTGTCAAGGACAAACTCGCCATAACATCTGGGTGCGAGGCAGGATCGCGCTAGAGATAACCTTCAAAGGATGGGACCTGAAAGTCTCACCTAGCTAGGTGGTTGGGGCATTAATGTGGTGCTGGCATTATCTGAAGAGATTTTCCTTTTTCGAGCTATAGAGCATGAATCAGAATAATCGCAACATTTTGTAGTTGCGCGTTTATTGGCGGTTGATCCAGATGTAAATCTTTCCTATTAAAATTCTGTTTGATATCCCCAGAAAAATGTGAAGGATTGATCTGGCAGTATTGCCAAATTTTATAGGATGTGCGATGCTACATAATGCTCGTATCTTAGCCTGAATCGACGGCCCCGAACCAGGGTTCAAGATTATCAGTAAGAATCATAGTCTCTGATGAAAATATTGCCCTTCATGACATAATCTAAACCAAGAAAGGGTGGACTAATGGGAATTGGAAAGGCTCATACACAGTATCCAAGACACGAAGGAGATTGGGCTTTTTCATTTTGAGGGTATTCGGAGGACTTTCTGATGGCCAAAAAACCAACCTACGAAGAATTGGAACAGAGGGTTAAGGAGTTAGAAAAGGGACCCAATGAGAAGGCACGATTAGGGGATCGACTTCACCTTTCATTAGCAATCGGACAAAGCAGTGAAGGTATCGCAGTTGCCGATCTGGATGGTAAATTAGAATACTTGAATGATGCCTTTTCAATGATGCACGGTTATTCCTCTGAAGAACTTATCGGCAAAAATCTCTCTATTTTCCATACTCCTGAGCAGTTACCATCGGTAGCTGCCGCCAACAGGCAGAGCAACGAGAAGGGAGATTTCAAGGGGGAAATCTGGCATGTGAGACGTGATGGGACAGAATTTCCTTCCTTGATGCATAATTCGCAAATCAAGGACGACGAGGGTAAACCGATTTATATGCTTCACACGCTTCGCGATATCACCCATATAAAGCAGGCGCAAGACGCACTCAGGCGAAGTGAGGAGAAATATCGTTCCGTGTTCGAGCAGTCAAGAGATCCAATTGTTATTACCACTTTTAAAGGAGAATTTGTTGATCTGAACTCTGCTGTCATGGATCTCTTCGGCTACCAAAGGGAAGAGATAATGAAAATGAATTTTCAGGAACTATATGCAGATCCTGATGAAGGATATCGGTTTCAAAAAATGATGAAGGATAAGGGCTCGATACAGAACTTCGAGTCTGAATTACGCAAGAAAGATGGTGAGATATTTAATTGCATGTTTGATGTGGTTCGCCACCAGGGTGAAAATGGAGGTTCTTCAGCTTACCAAGGCATAATTCGAGATGTCACAGAGATAAAGCGTGCACAGGAAGCATTACAGGAGAGCGAAAAGAAATACAGGAGACTTGTCGAGAACGCTTTGGTTGGAGCGTATCAGGTTGAAAAAGAAGGGAAATTCATTGTTGCTAACAGGAAAATGGCTGAAATGTTTGGTTATGATTCCCCTGAAAGCTTCATATCATCGGTAGATAGCTTTGCCGATCTGTATGCCCGGCCCGAGGAAAGGCCGGTGATTTTGCGAGAAATTGACGAAAAGGGATCCGTGTACGGAAAAGAGTTGGAATTTAAAAGAAAAGATGGGGAAAGTTTCTGGGTTAAATTTGACACAAGAGTAATCAGGGATGAAGAGAACATCTATTATGAAGGTGTATTAGAGGACATCACCTTCCGCAAGCAGGCAGAGGAGGCACTTCGGGAGAGTGAGCAAAAATACCGCTCCCTTGTGGAGTCTTCGGACGATTCCATATATTTGGTGGACAGGAATTACACATATCTATTTATGAATGAAAAGCATCTATCAAGGCTTAGCCTGAAACCCGATGAACTCCTTGGGCGAACTTATGCCGAATTCCACTCAGAAGGTGATACTCAGGGGTTTTCCGCAATAGTGGAAGAGGTGTTTAATACCGGGCGACCGATTCAGCAAGAACATAGAAGCCCCAGAGACGACAGATACTTTCTGCGCACTTTTAGCCCTGTTAAAAACCCGGGTGGTAACACAACATCTGTAACGGTAGTTTCAAAAGATATTACAGAACGGGTTAGGTCAGAGAAGGCGCTGCGGGAAAGCGAGGAAAAACTCGCCAGGTCAAATAAGATGGAAGCCATGGGTCTTATGGCAGGCGGTATTGCCCACGACTTGAATAACATCCTGTCAGGGATCGTAAGCTACCCGGAACTGCTTCTGATGGACCTGCCCAAAGACAGCCCACTCTGGAAGCCCATAAAGACGATACAGGAATCAGGTATGCGGGCCGCCGATGTTGTGGAAGACTTGTTGACCATAGCCAGAGGGGTGGCTACCGGAAAAGAAGTCCTGAACCTCAATACCACGACCGAAGAATATCTGGATTCTGCTGAACACCAAAAACTCGAAAAAACTTATCCATCGATCAATTTCAAATCGGAGCTTGATTTTGAATTGCTGAATATCACTTCTTCGGCCACTCACATCAAGAAGATCCTGATGAATCTTGTAATCAATTCCTCGGAGGCCATTGAGGGCAAGGGCACGGTCACGGTATCCACCATGAATCAATATCTGGATGAACCCTTTAAGGGATATGAAGATGTGCGCATAGGTGAATATGTCCTGCTGAGCGTCTCAGATGATGGTTCGGGCATATCTCCTGGGGATCTGGATAGGATCTTTGAACCCTTCTATACAAAGAAGGTAATGGGTAGAAGCGGTACAGGGCTTGGGTTGGCTGTTGTGTGGAATAGTATGCAGGACCATGACGGATACATAAACGTCAAAAGCAATGAGAAAGGAACGGTATTTGAACTCTATTTCCCAACGACCAGGGAACAAGTAGCTGATGAGAATGAACAAGTTTCCCTGGAAACATGTCTCGGGAACGGAGAGAAGATCTTAGTGGTAGATGATGAGGAGAGGCAGAGGGATATTGCAAACGGGATATTGACCAGGCTGGGTTATACGGTTGAAGCTGTTTCAAGCGGGGAAGAGGCCATTAAATATGTGAAAAAACGCCCCGTGGATTTAATCCTTCTTGACATGGTCATGCCCAAAGGGATAAATGGCCGTGAAACATATGAGGAGATAATCAAGATTCATCCCGGTCAGAAGGCCATCATAGCCAGCGGATATGCCAAAACAAAAGAGGTGGACCTGGCCCAGGAGTTAGGGGCTGGAAAGTACATAAAGAAGCCATACGCCCTGGCAAAGGTTGGGGTAGCCGTCAAGGAAGAATTAGAAAACTAGGCAGTTTTTGACCTCCAGCTCGATGCAACAACTGAATCATTATTCCGTTGAGCATAGAACTCGGAAGCCAGACAAAAGCTGGAGATTGACGCCCATTTTTCCGTTTTAGCATGCAGAAGAATGCCGGTTATGTTCTCCCATTTAAAAGCTGAAAGGCGTACTGCTGATTCATCCTTTTGGGACACTTCAGGATTAATATCGTTCCCCAGATTCCATCCCCGGCAATGATGTTCGGACTTCTGTTTCAAACCCCATGGATTCAAGGCTTCTGATCCATTGGCGAGCGTCTTCAATCCGGTCATAGGACCCTGCCACAAGAAGACACTGATCATTTTCATCCCACACCCAGCAGTACTCCAGGAACCGGATACCATGGGACGCCAGCTTCAGTCTCAGGTCCTCTCTGATTTGTTCCCGTTCATCAAAATCCCGACCTTCGTAGGATGCCCATCTGATGCATACGTAGTTCATATCCCGAACACTTTCACAAAAAATCTATTCCAGCAAAAGCCCCTTATTTTTTCCCTTCTGATGGATACCTTTGGAAATCACTAACTTCTGCCCCACCTTCTCGCCGGCGTCCCGGACCTTCGCATCCAGTCGAAGGGGTTTTCCCCGATTTGTAAAAATATGGGGATAACGATGGGTGGTGTATTTTTTTAACAGGGGGTCTTCCACTTTGATGATCCCATAACCTGTTGCAGAAGCGCGTTGTTCGGATTGATTGTTCAGCTTTTGCTCGAAACCTTCCAGAACGCCCAGGGCGAAATCGGTGCGCCGATAGCGATTCAATCCCCTTTTTCGGTTGTATTCCCGCCATTGGGATTCGATGAAACGGTTTACAAAATCATACACATAACCTGCGATTTGCACATTCTTATCCGTGCCGCTGATCTCCAGCACACGCCCCATTTTTCCCTTATCCATGACGTAGGTGCTGACCCAGAGGACATAAACATAATAGAACTCACCCAGCAAGGATGCCAGACGGTGCTCCTCCCTGAAACGCCGCAGCATGGGTTTTCCCAGAAAAATGCTTACAAACGCTCGGTCCTTCTCCAGTCGAACCAGATCAATATTGTATTTGTCCACGAGTTCATGGGCCTTGGCCATGGCCGCTTCCGCTTCATGTTGATTTCGGCTCTGGGCCAGACTCATGAGCTTTTTAATGCGCACCATCATTTTATCTTCATGATTTTTGGAATCCTTTAAAACCCTTTCATCCAGCAGCCTGAAGTTCCCTGAAGCGGCAGGGTCCGCCCGAAGGTGATAACACGCCTTTTTGAAACCGGCACCGTGAGGGGGTTCATTGGGCGCTCCCAGAACCTCTTCCGCAAACTGATGGGCCATCTCATGCTTGAGCACCTGGCGAACCGCGTTCCAGGAATGTTCCAGCACAAGGGACCGACTCATAACAATTTCCCGGTTTTTCCCAGACCAATATCCCCACCGGGCTTTCATATCTTGAATGGCAAAAAGGGGCTTTCGCATTTGATCATCATAGGAAGAAGGCAAAACCCACAGCGCCGTATCCCATTCACAGGAAAGGCCGTGGAGGATTCGATGTTCGAGGGATTCTTGAATTTCAATTGCACTATTTTTCATAACATTCCATATATTGTAATTGTCCACAAGGCGCAGGGTGCAGTTCCATCCTGCACCCTGACAACTGTCTCCTGCACCCTATATTAATCCCGACCAACCCTATAATTGAGAATCGGATTATTCAACAAAAAATTTAACGGCTTCATAACCGCAACCCCCACCCTTGCCATATTATTTACATTATAATACATTGATTGGAAATTTGCTTTCGATGAAACCCCGTTGGGAGGTGAACATGAAAGAGATCCTCAAACCCGGCATCAACTGGCTCGTCGTTTTCATCCCCATCGCCTTTTTAATCAACTACATCCCCCCCATGAAAAATGACATTGCGCTGTTTGTCTGTTCCTGCCTGACCATGGTGGTACTTTCGAGCCTCATCAGCACAGCTACAGAGCAATTGGCCGCGCACGTTGGCTCCCGGATCGGCGGTTTGCTCAATGCTACTTTCAGCAACCTTCCCGAGATCATTTTTGGAACCGTTGCCCTCTATCATGGCCTGGATGAGCTGGTGAAAGCCGCCATGACCGGTGCCATCATCGGAAACCTGCTGTTCGTCCTGGGGCACTCCATGTTGGCCGGTGGCCTGAAGAACGGGACACAGCGTTTTTCCGTGGCCAGGGTGAGCGACTTTTCAACGGGTCTCATCATCGCTTCCCTGGCACTCTTCATCCCCACCGTGTACCAGGAGGTCTCAAAGGGGGCCATTGACCCTATGACCCATGACGAAACCATGATTCTTTCCCTGTGGATTGCCATTATGCTTTTCCTGTCATATATCGGCAGTCTGATTTATACCCTATTTAGCAAGGATAAGCAGAAATCGGAAGGGGTAGATGAAGAACCCGCGGAAGAGATCCCACCGGAAAAACTTTGGAGCAAAAAGAAAGCCGCCATCATTCTCGGCATCTCCAGCTTTTTCATCGCCGTGATTTCCGATTTTGTCGCCGGTTCAGTGACGGTGGTTGAAAAAGCCTTCGGGCTGACCCACCTGTTCATGGGGGTTGTGATCATTGCCATCATCGGAAATGTCGCTGCCCAGACCACCGCCGTTCGGATGGCCATAAAAAACAAAATGAATTTGTGCATCGAGGTGGCCGTCAACGCCAGTTCACAGGTGGCGCTGCTCGTGGTACCGCTGCTGGTCTTTGCCTCGTATCTCTTCGGCCATCCCATCAACCTTCATTTCGGATATCATGAAATCGTTGCCGTTGCAGGCGCGGTGCTGCTCACAACGCAGATCTGCCTGGATGGGAAGTCCAACTGGCTCAATGGACTGCAGATGCTGGTGCTCTACACCATTATCGCAGTGCTCTTCTTTTTCGCACCGGAGATGGGAGGGGTTAAGTAAGATTGCGGATTGCGGATTGCGGATTTGAGGAACTGAAATAGTCGTGTAAGGGAGATTTACATGAAAAAACGCCCTGAAATTTCCAGAAACCTTCCCTTCATGTGTCTCCTTTCATTTTCAGTAGGCATTATTGCCGGGCTGGGCGCCTGGGCTTTTCGAATGCTAATCGGACTGGTTCACAACATCCTGTTTCTGGGAAAATTTCAATTCTTCTATGATGCCAATGTTCATACGCCCGAAAATCCATGGGGAGCCGGTGTCATTTTAGTGCCTGTGATCGGAGCGGTAATGGTTGCGTGGATGGTGAAAACCTTCGCCCCGGAAGCAAAGGGCCATGGTGTCCCTGAAGTGATGGACGCCATCTATTACAACGATTCTAAAATCCGCCCGGTGGTGGGTCTCATCAAGGCGGTAGCATCAGCCATCTGCATCGGCAGCGGTGGCTCAGTGGGTCGTGAAGGACCCATCATCCAGATCGGTGCCTCATTCGGATCAACCCTGGGGCAGATCCTCAGTCTACCCCCACGTCAGATTGTAACGTTGATTGCCGCGGGCGCCGCCGGGGGGATTGCCGCCACATTCAATGCACCACTGGGAGGGCTGATATTCGGCATAGAGCTCTTACTGGTCAGCGTCAACGCCAGGAATGTCCTGCCGGTGACCATTGCCAGTGTCACCGCAACCTATATCGGTCGCGCCCTTTTGGGGGTTGAACCCTCTTTCTATTTCCCGGCCCTCACACCCTTGGACCTTGAACTGAGTTCCGTATGGGACCTCCTTCTTTTCGTGCCCTTCGGGCTTATCATGGGGCTGGTGTCAACCCTTTTCGTTCGCGGCATTTACTGGGCTGAGGAT